>Ga0315281_10001353_pt1 | contig 36000 bp, 33 predicted proteins | sample YL17G07_0_MG_FD_204540 | JGI IMG/M metagenome (GOLD analysis project Ga0315281, IMG submission 204540) | Sediment microbial communities from Yellowstone Lake, YNP, Wyoming, USA - YL17G07_0 | ecosystem: Environmental > Aquatic > Freshwater > Lake > Sediment | place: USA: Wyoming | collected...
CAGTCCGCTGGTGGTCGGTCTCGGCGCGAAAGGCGCGGGAGAGAACTTCCTCGCCTCGGACGCGATGGCGCTGGCCGGTACCACCGACCAGATCATCTATCTCGAGGAAGGCGACGTCGCCGACGTGCGGCGGGACGGCTGCACCGTTGTCGATCGCAACGACCAGGCCGTGACCCGCGAAGTGCGGACCGTGCAGGTGCAGTCCGGCATGGTCGAACTCGAACCGTACCGGCACTATATGCAGAAGGAGATTTTCGAGCAGCCGCGGGCGGTGGCGGACACGCTCGAAGGCGTCGATGGCGTGGGAACCGAGTTGTTTGGCGCCGAGGCCGGCGATGTTTTCAGCCGCATCGACAGGGTATTGATTCTTGCCTGCGGCACCAGCCTGTACGCGGGCATGACCGCGAAGTTCTGGCTCGAGTCCATCGCGCGGGTGCCGACGCAGGTGGAGATCGCAAGCGAATATCGCTACCGCGACAGCGTGCCGGATCCGCATACGCTGGTGATTTTGATTTCGCAATCGGGCGAGACCGCGGATACGCTCGCTGCGCTGAAGCACGCACAGGGCCTGGGGATGCACGAGACCCTGGCCATCTGCAACGTCGCCAGCAGCGCGATGGTGCGGCTCACCCGTCTCAAATACCTCACCCACGCCGGCGTCGAAATCGGCGTGGCGTCGACCAAGGCGTTCACCACCCAGCTGGCGTCGCTGTTCCTGCTGACGCTGGTGCTGGCGAAGGTCCGCGGGCACCTCACGGCGGCAGCGGAGGCGGGTTACTTGCGGGACCTCCGCCACCTGCCTTCTGCGATTCAGGCGGTGCTTGCGCTGGAGCCGCAGATTATCGCGTGGTCGGAAATATTCGCGAACAAGGAGCACGCGCTGTTTCTCGGGCGCGGGCTGCATTACCCGATCGCCCTCGAAGGGGCGCTCAAGCTGAAGGAGATTTCCTACATCCACGCCGAAGCCTATCCGGCGGGCGAGCTCAAGCACGGCCCGCTGGCGCTGGTGACCAACGAGATGCCGGTGGTGACGGTGGCGCCCAACGATGCCCTGCTGGAGAAACTCAAGTCGAACATGCAGGAGGTGCGCGCGCGCGGCGGGCAGCTCTACGTGTTCGCCGACGCCGGCAGCCGCATCGCCGCGAGCGAGGGCGTGCATGTGATCCGCATGCCGGAGCATTACGGGCCGCTGTCACCCATCCTGCACGTGGTGCCGCTGCAGCTGCTTGCCTACCACACCGCCTGCGCGCGCGGCACCGATGTTGACAAGCCGCGGAATCTTGCGAAGTCCGTCACCGTCGAATAGCCGTGACACGCGAAAAAAAGGGCGGCCAGGGCCGCCCTTTTTAGGCTCAAAAACTCAGTCCTTCACGTTGCAGGGGTTTTCACCAAACGGGCTGAGAAAGCCCGGAGGCGGGATGGTGGGGACCGAGTAGTCCGTCGCATTGCCGGGGAGATCGAAGTCGATGGTCTGCTTGAACTCGGTGCCGGCCACCGTGATGGTCGCGGTCAGCGTGACCGCCGCCCAAGTCGCATAGGCGCGGGGGTAGGTGATGTCTGCGACCGCGATGCCAACGTTGTCGGTCTCGGCGGTGCGGTTGACGCCGGCGACATTGCCCGGATTCAGGAGGCCATTAGTGTCGGTGTCCTCGAGCGGATCGAGAATGCCGTTGAAGTTGATGTCCTCGTTGATGCAGGTATAGACGGGGTTCGTCACTACAATTGGTGGGTTGAAGCCCACGCCGCTGCTGAATTTGAAAAACCCGATTGAAGTACAAAGGCCTCCCTGGGCTCCCAACACGTTGCACAGGGTATAGCGTCCTTTCTGGTACGAGCCAGGGCAGAATCCAGGGACGCAGTCGTGAAACAGCTGGGCGGGGCGAAGCTTGAACACCACGGTCGTGTTCGGCACCGGGTTGCCGGCCGCGTCGGTGACCAGCGCATAGTATTTCTTGGTGAATGTGCCTGCAGTTGCGACGTCGACCTTGTTGTCGGTCTCCATGCGGATGAACAGGGACTGCCCCCCGGTGGTCAGGAATACCGAGGCCTTAATGCTGCCCGTTGGAACCACCGCAATGCCGTTGACATCGACGACCGTCGCATCGACGCGCACCCCGTTCTGCGGGCTGGAAGTGGTGCCGGCGATATAGTCGACCGATGCCACGCCGTTGATATCGGTGATCGCCCTTGGCGCGCTCAACTTGCCGCCGCTCGGATCCGTGACGATGTTGAAATCGACGCTGGCGCCCTTGACCAGGTTGTTGTTGGCGTCGCGCACGACTGCAGTGAGCCCGGTGAAGTTCGATGTGCCTGTGCCGACGTTGACCTGGACCGCCGACTTTGCCGCCTGCAAGGTCACGGAGCTGGCGGAAATCGTGATGTAGGTGAGAGATATCGTTGTCGAGGGGGCATTGACGCCGGTGCCGGTCGCGACCACGGTCGCCACTCCGGTGCCGGGCGACTGGATCGACACGCTCGCGTCGCCCTGCGCGTTGGTATTGGCCGTCGAGGCAGAAAGCGTGCCGCGCGTCGCGGAGAACAGGACCGGCTGGTTGACCTGGATGCCGCCGTTGGCGGCATCAGACCACCTCACCGTAATCGTCTGCGGTGTCGCGATCTTCACGTCGAAGGTCGTCGCGGGCAGCGTGATCACCGGCACTATGAACGCAAAGCTCGACCCGTTGACGTTGATGGCCAGGGTCTTGGTGGCGCCCAGGCCTTTTACTGTAATGGTGTCGGCGCCGGCCACGGTGCCGCGCACCCTGAACGCAATCGCCCCGTTGTCATTGGTGATCAGGATCGCGGGAAAGGCCAGCACAACATCCGTGTCGGTGGTAATCACGTTTCCTGTTGCCGAAGTGATGGTCAGGGTCTGGCCCGCAATCGGCGTCGGTTTCGAATCCTTGAGCGATGCGGTGAGGTCGAGGGAACTGTTCAACACCACGGACGGCAGGCCGGCGATGGTGATGACCGTGCCGTTGATCGCGACCACCGCCGATGCGGTGATGGTGCCGTCGACGGTAATGGTGACGGTCACCGAACGGTTCGTTTTGTCGGCGCCGACATTGAGCTTTGCGGTCACCAGGCCGTTGGCGTCGGTGAATCGATTGTTGCTGAAATTGTTGAGGAATGCCGACTCCGACGGCAGGCCTGTCACCGCGAAGGTAACGGCCTTGTTGGTCATCGCATTGTTGTTTGCATCGAGCACCACGGCCGTGAGATCGACCTGGGCAGCGCCTGCCGACGGCAGCGTCGGGCTGCTCACCAGCAACTGGACCGAGTGCGCGATCGGCGGACCGGCATTGGTCACGCTGACTGTCGCAGTGGCGGTGACCGAATCGACGGTGGCGTTGATGGTAACGTTGCGCGGCGTTGTGTTGTTGCCGATATTGAGGCTCGCCGTGACCAGTCCACCGTTGTCGCTGGCGCCGCTGATGTTGTTGATGAATACGGGCCCGGCTCCACCGGCATTGTCCGTGACCGAATAGCTGACGGCCTTGCCGGCGAGACCGATAAAGCTGGCGTCGAGGACGACCGCCGTGAGCGTGACCGGCGCACCAGAAACCGGCAGGGACCCGCTGCTCAGCAGCAACTGGATCGATCCCGCGGGTGCCGGAGCGCTTGGCGCTACTACATTCACCGTCGTGAACCCGATGACGACCGTATCGACGGTGACTTTGACGCTGATCGCGCGCGCGGTCTTGTTGGCGCCGAGATTGAGCTGGGCCGAGGCCTGGCCACTGCTGTCGGTAACGCCGCCCGCGGCGATATTGTTGATGAACGCGGGGTTCAACACATTGTCAGTCGCCGCAAAGCTGACGACCTTGCCGGGGATCACATTGTTGTTGATATCGAGCACCGTCGCCACCAGGGCGACCGTCGTCAGCAGGGTTCCGCTGCTCGGCTCCACCTGAATCGAATTCGCGGCCGCCACCGTGGGGATGGTCGACGAAGCGACCGTCACGGTCTGGCTGGCGGTCTTGGAATCGACGGTGACCGTAACGGTAAGGTTGCGTATCGTCGTGGTAGCGCCGAGATTGAGCTTGGCCGTGACCTGTCCGTTGACGTCGCTGATGTAGGTTGACGGGGTGACATTATCGATGAACGCGGGTCCAGCGACATTGTCCGTGACCGAAAACGCGACAGTCCTGCCGGAAAGCCCGTTGTTGTTTGCGTCGAGGACAATCGCGGTCAGGGTGATCGGCGCCAGCGGCGAGGTCACCAGCGTCAAACTGGCGGCGTCGAATGGGGCCAGCTGGACCCTGTTTGCCAGCGTGGGTGTGGTTCCGCCGCCGCCGCCGGGATCGGTCGCAGCCGTCTTTGCGTTGCCACCGCCGCAGCCGGCGAGAACCACAGCCGCAAGCAGCGCTAGAATGGCCGGAACCATGGTGGCGAATCGGTTACTGGCTAGGGCGTCTGGGCGCAATTTGATCCCCTTCTGTGATCGCGGCATCACCCCGCGAAAATACTTTGATCTGCCCGAAATGGTCACGAAACATACCGCGGGACGGTCTCGCGCAACTATAAACAACAATTCAGGGCGCAGCAAGGGGGAAATGTGACTTTTTTCAAGAGTTACGGCAGCATGCGGAATTTTAGTTGTGCGATTTCTAGAAATATATAATAACTAATTGAAAAAACATAAGAAACATCAATTGTTGCCCGTCGCCAATGAGGCATCAGGGGCGACCAGGCGACAGAAGGTCGAAAATGCGCTTCCGGCGGTCGGGCGTTTGCGGATTGTCGACGCGACGCGCGGTGTTGCGATCGTGCTGATGATCGCTTATCACTTCTCGTTCGACCTCGCGTTCTTCGGCGCGTTGCGTGCCGATTTCAACAACGATCCATTCTGGCTGGGTTCGCGCTCCCTGATTGTCACCCTGTTCGTGGGTCTGGTCGGCGTGAGCCTTGCGCTGTCGTCCGGGCGCGGTGCGGGGCGTGCTTCATTCTGGAAAAGGCAGGCGCGGATAGGCGCGTGCGCGCTGCTGGTGAGCATTGCGAGCTGGTGGATGTTTCCCGGGACGTTCATCTTCTTCGGCATCCTGCATTTCATTTTCGTCGCCAGCCTCCTGGGTGGTGCGCTGCTGCGTTTCGCGACGCCTGCTGCGGCAATCGGCGCGCTCGGCGCAGTCGCGCTGGCGGGCGGAATATTTTTCTCGTCACCGATGTTCGACGCCGCGCCGATGCAGTGGCTCGGCTTGATGACGCGGAAACCGGCGACCGAAGACTACGTTCCGCTGTTGCCGTGGATCGGCGTGGTGTTTCTCGGCATCGCCGCAGGGCAGCTGGCGGCACGCTCGCCCGCCGTGTCCTCCTGGCTCGCCTCGCAGGACCGTCTCGCATTTACGCCGTTAGCGTGGATGGGCCGGCACAGCCTCGCCATCTACATGCTGCATCAGCCGGTTCTGCTCGGAATGCTGTTCCTGTTTCTCGGCAAATGACGGACCGCACGGACCCTGCGTTCAATCTCGCGCAACTGCTGCTGCGCTCGGCCCGCGCATTTCCCGGTGCGCCGGCGCTGGCGCTGGGCGGGCAGCTTGTCGCGAGCTACGCGGAACTCGCGGAGCGCACCGCCCGGCTTGCCGGCGGCCTCGCCGGCCCGCTGGGCCTGCGGCGCAAAGACCGCGTGGCGCTGGTGATGCGGAACTGCCCGCAATACGTCGAACTGCTGTTTGCCTGCTGGCATGCCGGGCTGGTTGCGGTGCCGGTCAACGCCAAGCTGCATCCGAAGGAACTCGAATACATCCTCACGCACAGCGGATCGCGCGCGTGTTTCGCCAGCGCCGAACTCAGCGGTGCGGTCGCGGCGAGCGGAACCCGCGCGGCCATCGTCGAAGTGGGCGCTGCCGGCTGGAACAAGCTCCACGGCAGCGATGCGTTGCCGGTTTGCGAGACCGGTGGCGGCGACCCAGCCTGGCTGTTCTACACCAGCGGCACCACCGGCAGGCCGAAGGGCGTGACGCTCAGCCACCGCAACCTGCTCGTCATGACACTGTGTTATTTCGCCGACGTCGACGCCATTGCGACCGGCGACAGCATCGTGCACGCGGCGCCGATGTCGCATGGATCGGGCCTCTACATGCTGCCGCATGTCGCGCGCGGCGCGGTGCAGGTGGCGCCGGAGTCCGGCGGTTTCGAACCTCAGGAGATCGTCGAGTTGTGGAAACGCTGGCCGCGCTCGACGCTGTTCGCCGCGCCGACCATGGTGAAACGGCTCGCCGAACATGCCATCGCCCGCGGCTCGCCGGGAGAGGGTCTGAAGACCATCGTCTACGGCGGCGGACCGATGTATCTCGCCGACTGCCGGGAGGCGCTCGCGTGTTTCGGCGGCCGGCTGGTGCAGATTTACGGCCAGGGCGAGAGCCCGATGACGATTACCGCATTGTCGCGCGCCGCGCATGCCGACACCTCGCATCCGCGCTACCTCGAGAGGCTGGGCTCCGTCGGCATCGCCCAGACCGCGGTCGAGGTGCGGATCGCGGACCGCGACGACCGTCCGCTGCCGCCGGGCGAAACCGGCGAAGTGCTGGTGCGCGGTGATGTGGTCATGCAGGGCTATTGGGAGAACCCGGCGGCGAGCGCGGAAACCCTGCGCAACGGCTGGCTGCATACCGGCGATCTCGGGTGCCTGGACACCGATGGCTTCCTCACTCTCAGGGACCGCAGCAAGGACGTCATCATCAGCGGCGGCTCCAACATCTATCCCCGCGAAGTGGAGGAAGTGCTGCTGCGGCACCCGCTGGTCGCCGAGGCATCGGTGGTCGGCAGGGGCGACCCCGAGTGGGGCGAATCGGTCGTGGCGTTCGTCGTCGGGCGCAGCGCCGGCGGTTCGGACAAGGCTGCAGCCGGAAATGCGGACCAGGCCGCATTGCGGGACGAACTCGACCGGCTATGCCTTGCCAACATCGCGCGTTTCAAGCGGCCGAAGGAATACCGGTTCGTTGCGGAACTGCCAAAGAACAGCGCGGGCAAGGTGTTGAAAAACGAGTTGCGTAAGCGCCTGGGATAGCCGGCACCGCGGGATTTTCCTCTATACTCAGCGGTCCGGACCCGGCGTTTTCAGAGGGGCGCGGCAATTGACGTTTACGTAAGCGTCAGATAAAGTTTCCATCCGGTTTCCAATCGCCGGATGCGGCGGCCCGGACGGTGCGCCGCCGCGGCGACTCCGGAGGCAGTCCGGGCGGCAATTCGGATTGACAGCGCGGAGCAGCAACGTCAGCCAAGGCAGCGATGACCGATCTCAGCATAGGCCAGAATCTGAGCGACGACCGCCCGGCGCAATCCGCGCGGCGGCTGCGTTTCGTCACCGCCGCGTCCCTGTTCGACGGCCACGACGCGTCGATCAACATCATGCGCCGCATCCTGCAGTCCACCGGCTGCGAGGTCATCCATCTCGGACACAACCGCGCGGTCGAGGAGATCGTCACCGCCGCCCTGCACGAGGACGTGCAGGGGATCGCCGTGAGCTCCTACCAGGGCGGGCACGTCGAATACTTCAAGTACATGATCGACCTGCTGCGCGCGCGCGGCGGCGGCAACATCAAGCTGTTCGGCGGCGGGGGCGGGGTGATCGTTGCCGAGGAAGTCTCCGAACTTCAGGCCTACGGGGTCGAGCGCATCTATTCGCCGGAAGACGGCCAGAAACTCGGCCTTGCCGGCATGATCGACGACATGCTGCGGCGCTGCGCCGGCGATGCGGCGCCGGCCATCGGCGACCTCAAGGCGCTCAAGGCCGGGCCGCGCGGCGAGCGCCTGCGTTTTCTGGCAAGGCTCATCTCCGCGCTGGAAAACGGCACCCTCGATCCCGGGCTCAGGAATGAAATCGCCCAACGCGCTGCGAAGCTCGCGGTGCCGACGCTCGGCATCACCGGCACCGGCGGCTCCGGCAAGTCTTCCCTCACCGACGAACTGATCCGGCGCTTCCGGCTCGACCAGGAGGATCGCCTGAACCTTGCGGTGATCGCGGTCGACCCGTCGCGGCGCAAGTCGGGAGGGGCGCTGCTCGGCGACCGCATCCGCATGAACGCCATCGACACCGGGCGCGTGTTCATGCGCTCGCTGGCGACGCGGGACACCGGGAAAGAGATATCGGCGGCATTGCCCGAGGTGGTCGCGGCGTGCAAGCTCGCCGGCTTCGATCTCATCGTCATCGAGACCTCGGGGATCGGGCAGGGCGACGCCGCCATCGTGCCGCATGTCGACACCTCGGTGTACGTGATGACGCCGGAATTCGGCGCGGCGAGCCAGCTCGAAAAAATCGACATGCTGGATTTCGCCGATTTCGTCGCCATCAACAAGTTCGACCGCAAGGGCGCCGAGGACGCGCTGAGGGACGTCAGGAAGCAGGTGCAGCGCAACCGCGAGGCGTTCCAGACGCCGGTCGACGAGATGCCGGTGTTCGGCACCACCGCGGCGCGGTTCAACGACGACGGCGTCACCGCGCTGTACCACGCGCTCGCCGGAAAGCTCGCGACGCAGGGCCTGAAGCTCAAGACCGGCCGCCTGCCGCAGGTCGCGGTGCGCGCCTCGTCCGCGCACAACGTCATCGTGCCCGCCTCCCGCGCGCGCTATCTCGCGGAGATCGCCGAGACCTCGCGGAACTACCGCAGCCACGCCGAGCAGCAGGCAAGAATCGCGCGCGAGCGCCAGCAGCTCAGCGCGGCGAAGTCGATGCTCGGGGCATGCCGCGAGGATACGGCGGCGCTCGAGCCGCTGATCCGCGACCGCGACGCGAAGCTCGACGCCCGCTCGCACAAGCTGCTTGAAATGTGGCCGCGGATGAAGGGCGCCTACGCGGGCGAGGAATACGTGGTGAAAATCCGCGACCGCGAAATCCGCACTGCGCTCACCCACACCACGCTTTCCGGCACCAGCGTGCGGAAGGTCGCATTGCCGCGCTACGAGGATCACGGCGAGATCCTGCGCTGGCTGCTGCTCGAAAACGTTCCGGGCAGCTTTCCTTTCACCGCCGGCGTGTTCGCGTTCAAACGCGAAAACGAGGACCCGACGCGCATGTTCGCCGGCGAGGGCGACCCGTTCCGCACCAACAGGCGCTTCCACTACCTGTCCAAGGACTCGCCTGCGAAGCGGCTGTCGACCGCATTCGATTCGGTGACGCTGTACGGCTTCGACCCGGACCAGCGGCCGGACATCTACGGCAAGGTCGGAAACTCGGGCGTGTCGATTGCGACGCTCGACGATCTCAAGGTGCTGTACTCGGGCTTCGACGTGTGCAGCCCGGCGACTTCGGTGTCGATGACCATCAACGGGCCGGCGCCGACCATCCTCGCCATGTTCCTCAACAACGCGATCGACCAGCAGCTCGACAGGTTCAGGACCGACAACGGCCGCGAGCCGACCGAGGACGAGGCGGACAAGATCAACGCGTGGGTGCTCGCCAACGTGCGCGGCACGGTGCAGGCCGACATCCTCAAGGAAGACCAGGGGCAGAACACCTGCATCTTCTCCACCGAGTTCTCGCTGAAAGTGATGGGCGACATCCAGCAGTACTTCGTCCACCACCACGTGCGCAATTTCTATTCGGTGTCGATTTCGGGATACCACATCGCGGAAGCCGGCGCGAATCCGATCTCGCAACTCGCCTTCACGCTCGCCAACGGCTTCACCTACCTCGAGGCCTACCTGGCGCGCGGCATGCAGATCGACGATTTCGCGCCCAACCTGTCGTTCTTCTTCTCCAACGGCATGGACCCCGAATACACGGTGCTCGGCCGCGTCGCGCGGCGCATCTGGGCGACCGCACTGAAGAACCGGTACGGCGCCAACGAGCGCTCGCAGAAGCTCAAGTACCACATCCAGACCTCGGGCCGCTCGCTGCACGCGCAGGAAATCGCCTTCAACGACATCCGCACCACCCTGCAGGCGCTGATCGCGGTCTACGACAATTGCAACTCGCTGCACACCAACGCCTACGACGAGGCGATCACCACGCCCACCGAGGAGTCGGTGCGGCGCGCGATGGCGATCCAGATGGTGATCAACCGCGAATGGGGCCTGGCGAAAAACGAAAACCCGAACCAGGGCGCGTTCATCATCGACGAACTCACCGATCTCGTCGAGGAAGCGGTGCTGAAGCAGTTCGAGGCGATTTCCGAGCGCGGCGGCGTGCTGGGCGCGATGGAGACCGGCTACCAGCGCGGCATGATCCAGGAAGAGTCGATGCATTACGAGCACAAGAAGCACGACGGCTCGCTGCCCATCGTCGGGGTCAACATGTTCCGCAATCGCCATGCGGATGCCGGCAGGGCCATGGTGCAGCTGATCCGCTCCACCGAGGAGGAGAAGCAGAGCCAGTTGCAGCGCCTGCGCGATTTCCAGGCCCGCCACCGCGGCGAATCGGGACCGATGCTGGAGCGCCTGCAGCAGGCGGTGATCGCCAACGAAAACGTGTTCGCCGTGCTGATGGATGCGGTACGCTGCTGTTCGCTCGGCCAGATCACGCACGCCCTGTTCGAGGTGGGGGGGCAGTACCGGCGCAACATGTAGATTGCAGTAGTTGCGCCAGGGTCGGCGCAGAAAAAACACCGGGAAATGGAGTTGGCGTAAGCTTGACGTCAGCGCGGTCTCCAACAATCCCGCAGAGACGAAAATATCTGGAGGAGGACTCTGGCCATGCCAGACGGGAAACAGCTGGATACCTTTCCGCGATTGATGCTGCATCACGCGGCGACGCGGGGCGACAAGCCGTCGGTGCGCGAAAAGGATCTTGGCATCTGGCAGACCTGGAACTGGTCCGAGGTCGCCGGCGAGGTCCGGGCATTGGCCTGCGGACTCGCCGAACTGGGCTTCAAGCGCGGCGACAATCTGGCGATCATCGGCGACAACCGGCCGCGCCTGTACTGGGCCATGTGCGCGGTGCAGATGCTCGGCGGGGTGCCGGTGCCGATGTATCAGGACGCAGTGGCGCAGGAACTGCTGTTCGTGCTGCAGGACGCCGAAATCAAATTCGCCATCGTCGAGGACCAGGAGCAGGTGGACAAGCTGCTCGAGATCAAAAAGGACTGTCCACGGCTTGGACACATCGTGTACGACGATCCGCGGGGCATGCGGCACCAGACCGAAACCTTCCTGCAGGGCCTGGACGAACTCATGGAAATGGGCCGCATCCACGACCGGAACCAGCGTGATTTTCTGGACCGTGAAATTGCGGCGGGCGCCACCTCGGACGTGGCGATCATGCTGTATACGTCGGGCACCACCGGCAAGCCGAAAGGCGTGTGCGTGACGCACGCCGCCCTGATCAGCGCGGCGCGCGGCGGCCAGGAGTTCGACCGGCTCGGGGCGGACGAGGAGATCCTGTCGTACCTGCCGATGGCCTGGGTCGGCGACAACCTGTTTTCCTATGCACAGGCCCTGGTGGTCGGCTTCACCGTGAACTGCCCCGAGTCGGGTGACACGGTGATGACGGATCTCCGGGAGATCGGGCCGACCTACTACTTCGCGCCGCCGCGGGTATTCGAGAATGTGCTCACCCAGGTGATGATCCGCATGGAAGACGCGGGGTGGCTCGGCCGTGCGGTTTTCCACTACGCGATGAAGGTCGCGCGGCGCTGTGGCGCGGAGATCCTCGACGGCAGGAAGGTCGCGCTCAGCGACCGGTTGCTGTATGCGCTTGGGAACATCTGGGTGTACGGCCCGTTGCGCAACGTGCTCGGCATGAGCCGGGTGCGCGTCGCCTACACCGCCGGCGCCGCGATCGGGCCGGACCTGTTCCGTTTCTACCGCTCGATCGGGATCAACCTGAAGCAGCTCTACGGCTCGACCGAAACCTGCGCCTACGTCTGCCTGCAGCCTGACGGGCAGATCAAGTTCGACACCGTCGGCGTCCCGGCGCCTGGCGTCGAGGTGAAGATCGCCGACAGCGGCGAGGTGCTGGTAAAAAGCACGGCGATGTTCGAGGGATATTACAAGCGGCCCGACGCGACCGCGGAGACCATCGACGCCGACGGTTATTTCCACACCGGCGATGCCGGATTCTTCGACGACGACCGTCACCTCAAGATCATCGACCGCGCCAAGGATGTCGGCAAGCTGGCCAGCGGCGCCCTGTACGCGCCGAATTACATCGAGAACAAGCTCAAGTTCTTCCCCTACATCAAGGAGGCGGTCGCGTTCGGGCAGGCGCGGGACATGGTGTGCGCCTTCGTCAATATCGACATGGGCGCGGTCGGCAACTGGGCCGAGCGCCGCAACATCGCGTATTCGGGCTACACCGACCTGGCGCAGAATGCGGATGTACGCCAGCTGATCCTGGAGTGCGTGGAGAAGGCCAACGCGGAACTGGCCCATGACGCGATGCTCTCCGAATCGCAGGTGCATCGCTTCCTCGTCCTGCACAAGGAGCTCGATCCCGACGACGACGAGCTCACGCGTACGCGCAAGGTGCGCCGCGGGTTCGTTGCGGAAAAGTACGCAGAGCTGATCGATGCGCTTTACTCCGGAAAGGGCTCGCAGTTCATCGAGACGCAGGTAAAATTCGAGGACGGGCGCCGGGGCAAGGTGGCGGCCGACCTGCAGATCTGCGATGCCAGGACGTTCCCGGCGGGCGTGAAGCAGGCGGCGTAGGCAATAGACGGCGAAAGCGGCGACGGAATCATGCAGGTCCACACCACCCCGGAACGCCTCACCTTTCACGACGCCGTGGCGACGTTCGAGGTGGATTTCTCCGGCCTTACTTTTTCCGACGCCGCCGGGGTCGATGCCTTCTACGACGAGATCGACAGGCAGCTGGCGGCGAGCGACCGGCGCTGGTACTTCCTGGTGGTCTACACCGGTTGCGTCATCACGCCGGAAGCCTGGGAGCGTTTTGCCGAGCGCGGCAAGAACAGCAACATCAGGCACAGCCTCGGCACCGTCCGCGTCGGCGCCACCGCGCAGACGCGCGACGCGATCCGGGAGGACGCGGGGCGCTCGTTCTTTCGCGCGAACATCCACGATACGCGCGATCAGGCGATGATGGCGATCGGGGAGCTGCGCAAGCACCGGCAGAACTCAGACCAGGGAGCCGGCGATACCTTCCTGCGCATCGACAACGTCAGCCTGCACTTCGGCGGCGTCAAGGCGATCACCGGCGTGAGTTTCGAGATCAAACGCGGCGAGATCTCATCGATCATCGGGCCGAACGGCGCCGGCAAGAGTTCGATGCTGAACGTGATCAACGGCGTCTATCACCCGCAGGAAGGCACGGTCACCTTCCTCGGCGAGAAGCGCCACGACATGGACACGCATCAGTCGGCGGCAAACGGCATTGCCCGCACCTTCCAGAACATCGCCCTGTTCAAGGGCATGACCGTGCTCGACAACCTGATGACCGGGCGCAACCTCAAGATGAAGTGCAATTTCCTGCAGCAGGCGTTCTACTGGGGGCCGGCGAGGCGCGAGGAACTGGAGCACCGCAGGAAGGTCGAGGAAGTCGTGGATTTCCTCGAGATCGAGCATATCCGCAAGACACCCGTGGGACGGCTGCCCTACGGCCTGCAGAAGCGCGTCGAACTCGGGCGGGCGCTCGCCGCGGAGCCCACGCTGCTCCTGCTCGACGAGCCGATGGCCGGCATGAACGTGGAGGAGAAGCAGGACATGTGCCGGTTCATCCTCGACGTCAACGACCAGTTCGGCACCACCATCCTGCTGATCGAGCACGACATGGGCGTGGTCATGGACATCTCCAACTTCGTGGTGGTGCTGGACCACGGCATAAAGATCGCCGAAGGCACGCCCGACGAGATCCGCTCCGACCCGGTGGTCATCCGCGCCTATCTGGGCACCGCGCACTGAGCGCACGATCAAGGGAACAGCGACATGCAATTCTTCTTCGAAGTTCTCATCGGCGGCCTGCTTGCAGGCGTGATGTATTCGCTGGTGGCGCTCGGCTTCGTGCTCATCTTCAAGGCGTCGGGCGTGTTCAACTTCGCGCAGGGCGCGATGGTGTTCTTCGCCGCGCTGACCTTCGTCTCGCTCCTCGAGCGCGACTGGAACTTCTGGCTCGCCATGCTGGTCACGCTCGCGGTCATGGTGGTGCTCGGCATGGCAATCGAGAAGATCGTGCTGCGCCCGCTGGTGAACCAGCCGCCGATCACGCTGTTCATGGCGACCATCGGCCTGACGTTCGTGCTCGAGGGCCTGTCGCAGTTGCTTTGGGGCTCGCAGCCGCACGGCCTCGAACTCGGCATTCCCGACGTGCCGATGGAATGGCTGTCACAGGCGGCCAACATCAATGTCAGCCAGTTCGACGTGATTGCGGCGCTGGTGGCGGGGATCCTGGTTGCGGCGCTGGCCCTGTTCTTCCAGAAGACGCGCATCGGCCGCGCGCTGCGCGCCGTGGCCGACGATCACCAGGCCGCGCTCGCGGTGGGTATTCCATTGCAGCATATCTGGGCCATCGTGTGGGCGGTCGCCGGCTTCGTGGCGTTGGTGGCCGGCATGCTGTGGGGCGCGAGGAACGGCGTGCAGTTCGCGCTCACCTTCATTGCCTTGAAGGCGCTGCCGGTGCTGATCCTCGGCGGCTTCGAATCGGTCGCGGGGGCGATCGTCGGCGGCCTCATCATCGGCGCATCCGAGAAGGTCGCGGAGGTGTATCTCGGGCCCTTCGTCGGCGGCGGCATCGAGAGTTGGTTCCCCTACGTGCTCGCGCTCGTATTTCTGCTGTTCCGGCCGGAAGGATTGTTCGGCGAAAAGCATATTGACAGGGTCTAACGATGCTCTATCGTGAAGCAGGCCAGTTCAAGGCCACCTACGCCGAAGACCAGCAGATCTTCCCGATCCGGCAGGACCGGATCGGGATGGCCATTATCCTGGCGCTGGCATTCGTGGTGCTGCCGCTGACCGCGGACCAGTACTGGCTTTCGGCGATCCTGACGCCCGCCCTGATCTTCGCGCTCGCCACGCTCGGGCTCAACATTCTTACCGGTTATGCAGGACAGCTGTCGTTGGGCACCGCGGCGTTCATGGCGGTCGGCGCGTTCATGGCCTACAACTTCGAGCTGCGCATTCCGGGCATGCCGATCATCGGCTCGTTCATCCTTGGTGGCGTCTGCGCAGCGGCGGTCGGCATGGTATTCGGGCTGCCTTCGCTCAGGATCAAGGGTTTCTATCTGGCGGTGGCGACGCTCGCCTGCCAGTTCTTTGTGCTGTGGGCGCTGCAGCGCGTGGGCTGGTTCTCCAACAACAGCCCGTCGGGCGTGATCGCGGCGCAGAAAATCGTCATCCTCGGCTATGTCTTCGACACCCCGGCGAGCAAATACCTGCTGACCCTGACCATCGTCACCGTGATGGCGCTTGCGGCCAAAAACCTGATGCGCAGCGCAACCGGACGCGCGTTCATGGCGGTGCGCGATATGGATGTCGCGGCAGCGGTGATCGGCATCCGCATGATGCACACCAAGCTGCTGGCTTTCGCCATCAGCTCGTTCTATTGCGGCGTGGCGGGCGCGCTGTTCGCTTTCTGCTACCTCGGCACGGTGGAGCCCGAAGCGTTCAACCTGGATCTCAGTTTCCGGGTGCTGTTCATGGTCATCATCGGGGGGATGGGCAGCATCCTCGGCTGCTTCCTGGGCGCGGCCTTCATCACCCTGTTCCCGATCTTCGTCAACCTGGCGACCGGCTGGGTGTCGCATACCCTTGGCATCGAGTTCTCGCACGCGGTCGTGTCCAACCTCGAGCAGATGGTGTTCGGCGCCCTGATCATCTTCTTCCTGATCGTCGAGCCGAACGGGCTGGCGCGGCTGTGGCAAATCGGCAAGGAAAAGCTGCGCCTGTGGCCTTTCCCGCACTGAATGGCGGGCGTCACCGGGGCATCCGAAGCCGCGCCCGGGACGTACTGCACAATGGCGGCAAAAAGGCTAGACTTATGCGTTGGAGCGTAGGCTGGAACAATCAATTGGAATACCGACAAGGAGGCAAGCCATGAAGCACCAGAACATGACCTTAGCGACCATCGCGCTGGCAGCGGCGTTTGCCGGCGGCGCGCAGGCGCAAAACGAACAGTTCGTCCCGCACAGCTATTACTGGGTCGGGCCGTTCGCGGCGAGCGGATCCGGCATTGCCGGCGGCGCGGCCGATTATCTGGAAATGCTCAATGCGCGCGACGGCGGCATCAACGGCGTCAAGTTCACCTCGGAAAAGTGCGAGACGGAATACAACAACGCGCGCGGTGTCGAGTGCTACGAACGGCTGAAGAAAAAAGGACCGACCGGGGCGACGCTGATCCACCCGCTCTCGACCGGCATCACCTACTCACTGATCGAGAAGGGTACCGCGGACAAGATTCCCATCGTCTCGGTCGGCTACGGCCGTACCGACGCCTCGGACGGACGCGTGTTCCCCTACATCTTCCCGCTGATCACCAATTACTGGTCGCAGAACACGGTCAAGATCAAGTTCATCGGCATGAAGGAAGGCGGGATGGACAAGTTGAAGGGCAAGAAGATCGTGAATCTGTATCACGACTCGGCCTACGGCAAGGAAACCACCCCGGTGCTCGACGTGCAGGCCAAGAAATACGGCTTCGAAATCACCCACATCGCAGTGCCGAATCCGGGCAACGAGCAGCAGGCGCAATGGCTGCAGATCCGCCAGATCAAGCCCGACTGGGTGATCCTGCGCGGCTGGGGCGTGATGAACCCGACCGCGCTCAAGGCGGCGCAGCGGGCCGGCTACCCGCGCGAGAAGATCATCGGCGTGTGGTGGTCGGGGTCGGAGGAAGACGTGATCCCGGCCGGCGATGCCGCCAAAGGTTATATCTCGGCAGCCTTCAACGTGTCGGGCACCAACTACCCGGTGATCCAGGATATCCAGAAGCACCTGTACGCCAAGGGCAAGGGCGACATGGAGGATAAATCGCGCGTCGGCTCGATTTACTACAACCGCGGCGTGGTGTTCTCCATCATCACGGCGGAGGCAGTGCGCACGGCGCAGGCGAAGTTCGGCAAGGGCAAGCCGATGACCGGCGAGCAGGTGCGCTGGGGCCTCGAACACCTGAAGATCGACGACAAGCGCCTCAAGGAACTCGGCGCGAGCGGATTCATGCAGCCGCTCAACGTTTCGTGCCTGGACCACGAGGGCGGCGGCGCGGTCAAGTTCCAGCAATGGGATGGCAAGCATTGGAAGGTCATCACCGACTGGATCGCGTCAGACCAGTCGATCGTGCGCCCGATGATCGAGGCCTCCGCAGCGCAGTACGCCAAGGAAAAAGGCATCACCCCGCGCGACTGCTCGAAGGAAGGCTGAATCGCGGCGCGCACTGCTTGGGAAAGGCATGCACGGACGGTGACCCGTCCGTGCTGGATCATCGCTTGCGCACGGATGATGAGGCCATCCGTACGCAATCGACGATCTATGGTAAACCCGTCTTCCTTGTTTTGAAGTAGATCCTTGAACATGTCCGCCGTTCCGCAACCACAAGCCGAGACCAGGGCCTATCTGTCGGTCAACAACGTCGAGGTCATTTACGACCACGTCATCCTGGTGCTGAAAGGCGTTTCGCTCGAGGTGCCGCGCGGCAAGATCGTCGCGCTGCTCGGCGCCAACGGCGCCGGCAAGACCACCACGCTGAAGGCGATATCCAATCTGCTGCGCGCCGAGCGCGGCGACGTGACCAAGGGCAGCATCGAGTTTGACGGTGAGCGCATCGACCGGCTCACTCCGGCGGGACTGGTGCGCCGTGGCGTCTGCCAGGTGATGGAGGGGCGCCACTGCTTCCAGCACCTTACCGTCGAGGAGAACCTGCTCACCGGCGCATTCAGCCGCAAAGTGGGTCGCGCCGAGCTCAAAAACGACCTGGAAAAGGTCTACACCTATTTCCCGCGCCTGAAGCAGCGCCGCAGCAGCCAGTCCGGCTATACCTCCGGCGGCGAGCAGCAGATGACTGCGGTCGGCCGGGCGCTGATGGCGCACCCGAAGATGATCCTGCTCGACGAACCCTCGATGGGCCTCGCGCCGCAGCTGGTGGAGGAGATCTTCGACATCGTCGGGGAACTGAACCAGAAGGAGCGGGTCAGTTTCCTGCTGGCCGAGCAGAATACCAACATGGCGCTCAAATTCGCCGACTACGGCTACATCCTGGAAAACGGCCGCGTGGTGATGGACGGCGAAGCCTCCGCGCTCGCCACCAACGAGGACGTCAAGGAGTTTTACCTGGGGCTCTCCAGCGGCGGGCGCAAGAGTTTCCGCGACGTCAAACACTACCGCCGCAGAAAGCGCTGGCTGGCCTAGCGATCTGCAAACCGCGTCGCAATACTTCGTTGCTCGATCGCTTGTTTGCCGATGGCAAACGGCGCTCCTCGCGCCTCGTCTTGCTTAGCGGTTTGCAGCCGCCGGCAAATCGATAAATTCTCGTGACCGAATCAAAAATCCCGAAGCGCATCATGACCGAACACTACGACTCCCTCGAAACCCGCGACCCCGAGGTGCGCGAACGCGCGCTGATGGCGGCGTTGCCGGGACAGGTCGCGAATGCGCAGGCGAATGCGGCCGGCTTCGGCAAAATCCTCGCCGGCGTCGGCGCCGGCGACATCAACAGCCGCGCCGCGCTCGCGCAGCTTCCGGTGACGCGGAAATCCGGTCTCAAGGACCTGCAGCACGCATCGCCGCCCTTCGGCGGCCTCAACGCGACGCCCATCGGCAGGCTCGCGCGCATTTTCATTTCGCCGGGGCCGATCTACGACCCGGAAGGCCATCGCGAGGACTACTGGCGCATGGCGCGGCCGCTGTTCGCCGCGGGCATCCGCGCCGGCGACGTGGTGCAGAACTGCTTTTCCTACCACTTCACGCCCGCCGCCTCGATGATGGAGGGCGGCCTGCTGAAGCTCGGCTGCGCGGTGATTCCCGCGGGCATCGGGCAGACCGAAATGCAGGTCGCCGCGATCGTCGACCTGAAACCCGGCGCCTACGTCGGCACGCCGTCGTTCCTCAAGATCATCGTCGAGAAAGCGCTGGAGACCGGCGCCGACATCTCGAGCCTGAAACGCGCGGTCGTCGGCGCCGAGGCGTTGCCGGCGGCCCTGCGCGCGTGGCTCAGGGAGCAGGGCATCCGCACGCTGCAGATGTACGCGACGGCCGACCTCGGCAACATCGCCTACGAGAGCGAGGCGATGGAAGGCATGATTCTCGACGAGGACATCATCGTCGAACTGGTGCGCCCGGGCACCGGCGATCCGGTGAAGCAGGGCGAGGTCGGCGAAGTGGTGGTGACCACGCTCAATGCGGACTATCCGCTGATCCGCTTCGGCACCGGCGACATGTCGGCGATCCTGCCCGGCATCAGCCCCTGTGGCCGCACCAATCTGCGCATCAAGGGCTGGATGGGCCGCGCCGACCAGACCACCAAGGTCAAGGGCCTGTTCGTGCATCCGTCGCAGGTCGCCGACGTGGTGCGCCGGCATCCGGAAATCCTCAAGGCGCGGCTGGTGGTGGACAATGCTGGCGGCCAGGACCGCATGACCCTGCATTGCGAAGTCCGCGACGCGAACGCGCCCGATCTCGCAAAGGGCATTGTCGACAGCATGCGCGACCTCACCAAGCTCAGGGGTGAAGTCACCTTCATCGCGCCCGGCGCGCTCGCCAACGACGGCAAGGTGATCGACGACGTGAGGAAGTACGATTGAACGCGGTTTCTGGGGTAAACCGGTAGCAATGTCAGGTGAAAGCCGATGTTGCACGAACCCATTTTGGAAATGCCGAAATTGGTTTACCCCCAGATCGTCGATTGTGCAAGGATGGCTTCATCATCCTTGCGCAAGCGGCGATCCGCGCGGACGGCATCCGTCCGCGCAAGTTTGGCGGAAGCACCGCGAAGCGTGCGAAGGCTTGCGCGCTGCGCGCGCCAACCACGTTCAAATTTAACGGATGCTGCGCATCCGTAAAAATTGAACGCGGTTTCTGAGGTAAACCGGTAGCAATGTCAGGTGAAAGCCGATGTTGCAGGAACCCATTTTGGAAATGCCGAAATTGGTTTACCCCCAGATCGTCGATCGTGCAAGGATGGCTTCATCATCCTTGCGCAAGCGGCGATCCAGCACGGACAGCTTCATCGTCAGTGCATGCCTTTGAATAGCTCGCGCACAATGCATTGAACTCGCGTCTGCAATAATGGTCTTTCTCGACTCCGCAACCGCATGCCGACCGGATTCAACATGAACCAGGCCGTTTCAACCCGCACCCGGGCCTTCATCCGCGAATGGCGTGGCTTCATCATTTTCCTCGCCGTGATGTTTTCGTTCCGCTCGGCCGTCGCCGACTGGAACCAGGTTCCTTCGGGCTCGATGCTGCCCACGGTCCTCATCGGCGACCGCATTTTCGTCGACAAGCTGGCGTACGACCTCAAGTTTCCGTTTACCACGGTGCATCTCGCGGTCTGGGACAACCCGGCGCGCGGCGACATCGTCGTCTTCTATTCACCCGCGGACGGCGAGCGCCTGATCAAGCGCGTGATCGGCCTGCCCGGAGATGTGATTGGCATGCGGAACAACCATCTTTTCATCGATGGCGAGGCGTTGAACTATCAGGATCGGGGCACTGCGTCCGGCGAAGACGGGCAGCCGCAGAAACTCCTGCTCGAACGGCTGGGGGCCAGGGCGCACCTGATGATGGTGACGCCGCAGCGCCCGGCGCTGAGGAACTTCGAGCCCGTCCGCGTGCCGGACGGCGCGTACCTGGTGATGGGAGACAACCGCGACAACAGCAACGATTCGCGCTTCATCGGCTTCATTCCCCGTGACGCCATCGTCGGCCGCGTCTCGCGCGTCGCCTTCTCGCTCGATCCCGACCACTGGTTCGCGCCGAGAACCAACCGCTTTTTCGCCGCGCTCGACTGATCGCCGGGCGGTTACACGAACAGCGTCAGCACCCCCGAATACCCATACAGCTTGTCGTGCGAGATTTCGCCGTTGGCGAAGAAGCCGACCAGCGGGATTTCCCCCAGCGCGCTGCGGATGGCCTGGAGTTCCGCCGAGTTGCCGCCGAACATGTGCTCGCCCCGGCCCAGGCATGAGTAGTACAGCGCGCCGCGCGGAGGCGCCTGCAGATCGCGGGAGATTTCCGCGAGCATGCGATCGAGATCGCGCTTCGCCGAATTGCCGTCGCGCATGCAGAACATGAGCGGCTGCCCGGCCTCGACGTAATCGCCGATCGCCACCAGCTTGTTGCGCGGGTCGATGCCGACAAGATTGCGCACGCGGTAATCGTTGGAATCGGAACCGGCGATCGGCAGTCCCGCGAAAATCGTCTGCCCCGCGCGCGCAAGATCACGCGAGAGGGGTTCGCCGATGTCTTCCTTCAGCACGTCGAGCGCGGGCCGGTGGTCGAGGGCGAAAATGATATTCCGGTCGCATTCGGTGATGGTGTGGCGCGCCGGCAGCGGCACGCATCCCTGCGAGATTCGCGTGGCAATCGGGACGTCGGACGAAAACACCGCGCCGGAAAGGCCGCCTTCGATGACTTCGTTGGCGATCTGGAAAGTCCTTCCGCGCGAACTCGAAATGCCGCCGACCAGATAGCCCGAATCGAGTTTCGTCGACATGTCCTCGACCAGCGTGCCCATGTCCTCGGTGCGGGGGTCGCCATGGACCACCGCGAAGTGGGCCGCATGCGCGCCGGTGACCGTGCGCGCGTCCACCGCCGGGGGGCGCCGGCGGCCGGAAAACACCTGTGCGGACTCGCCGGGGAAAGTCCCGACCATTGCCGCCACCGCGGGCTCGTCGAGATATTCGACGCCGGTTGCGCAGACGCCGACCCCAACGGAGCCGATCCACTGGGAGATCCGGGTTCGTTCCTTGAAACGGGAAAGGATATCGTCGGCCTTGTCGGCCAGTTGGTCGGTGACGTAGAGAAAACCCAGGCGCGAGCGATCGTCCTCACCGGGCGGCGATTCGAGTTGCGCAATGCACGCGTCGGTGGCGGCCTCCCAACGCACCGAGGCGGCATGGCCATAACGGAATCGGCGTTTCATTCCTGCGCGCCGGGCTCCGGATCCTTCTTGTTCTTGTTCCGGTTCTTGTTCTTCTCTTTCGCCGGCGGAGGACTCGCCGCCTGCGGCATCAGGTTCCACGGCCACTGTGCGGCTGCCGCGTCCGCGGACCCGGCTGCAGCCTGCTGGCCTGCCTGCTGTGCTGCAACGCCTGCCTGCTGTGCTGCAACGCCAGCCTGCTGTGCCGCGGCGCCCATCGAGTGAAATGCGGTGAGTGTCGCCTTCTGCATCTCCAGCCCCTGCACCGTCATCTTCACCATGTTGAGATTCATCGAAAGCCAGGTCTCGACGGTTTTCAGTTCGGTGATGCGCTTGTCCACTTCATTGACGTCCAGCGTCGGCGTCACCATGCCCGGAAGCGATTGCCCCATCGGCCCCCACATGGTTTTCAGGAATTCGAATGGATCGGCATACTGCGGCTGGTCGGCCATGAACATCTCCCGAAGCGGACGGCCGGCATCGCGCGGCCGATGCGTTTCATCATACTCCGACCGGGCGAAAGTCTGAACAGCCTCAGGGCAGGGAATGTACTGCATTCGCGAGTGCCGCTCGTCGAAGCCAGCAGCGTAGGGTGGGTTAGGCCGCAGGCCGTAACCCACCAGCTGCTTTTTGAATTGAATTGCGTGGTGGGTCACGACGCTGCGCGTCTAACCCACCCTACGATGGTGCCGGCACTGCGATCGTTGCGGCGCAGCCGTTCGTGGTGAGCCTGTCGAACCTCGAATGGCTACGCGGCAATTCACCCCGGAGAATCGCCCTCGGCCGGTTCGGGCGCTGTTGCCGTCCTGCGCGGCTTCCGCAACGGCGCGACCGCCTGGTCGATCGCGCCGAAAATCGAATCGCCGTTTTCCGCGAACATCTCGATGCGGACGCGGTCGCCGAACTTCATGAAGGGCGTTGCGGGCTTGCCGTCGGCGATCGTCTCCAGCATGCGCTTTTCCGCAATGCACGCCGAGCCTGCGCTGCGGTCGACGTTCGACACGGTGCCCGAGCCGACGATGCTTCCCGCGCCGAGCGTGCGCGTCCTCGCCGCGTGCGCGATGAGCTGGCCGAAGTCAAACGTCATGTCGACCCCGGCGTTGGGCTTGCCGAACAGTTCGCCGTTGAGATGCACCGTGAGCGGCAGGTGAAGCCTGCCGCCGTCCCAGGCCGCGCCGAGCTCGTCGGTGGTCACCGCGACCGGCGAAAAACCCGATGCCGGCTTGCCCTGGAAAAATCCGAAGCCCTTGCCGAGTTCGTTGGGAATCAGGTTCCTGAGGCTGACGTCGTTTGCCAGCATCACCAGCAGGATGTCATCGCGCGCATGCTCCGGCTTCACCTGCATCGGCACCTCGCCCGTGATCACCGCGACCTCGCCCTCGAAGTCGATGCCCCACGACTCCTCGGCGGCGACGATGTCGTCGCAGGGTCCGAGAAAACCGTCCGAGCCGCCCTGGTACATCAGCGGATCGGTCCAGAACGATTTCGGCATTTCCGCGCCGCGCGCCCTGCGCACCAGCTCGACGTGGTTCACGTATGCCGAACCGTCGGCCCATTGATAGGCGCGCGGCAGCGGCGCGGCCAGTTGCACGGGATCGAGATTGAACGGCCGCGGCGCGTTGCCCGCGTTCAGCGCCTCATACAGATCCTGCAGCTGCGGCGCGTAATAGTCCCAGTTGTCGAGCGCCGCCTGCATCCGCGGCGCGATCCTGTCCGCGACATGCGCGGTCCTGAGGTCACGCGAGACAACCAGCAACGCGCCATCGCGCGAGCCGTCCTTGAGGGTGGCGAGTTTCATCGGGTGTCGGGTGGGGTTGGTGCAAAGGTGTGTGGAGGATACTGTTCCCGGGCTGGATGGTCAAAGACACCGGAAATCATTGTAGGATAACGCCCTCGGCACGCGCCCTCGCGGCGACTGGCGCAAAACGGAGGTCACGATGAAATCACCAACAAGAAGAGCCCCGCGAAAAACGCAGACCAAAGCCACCTCCACGCCCGCCTACCAATCCGGCTTCGGCAACGAATTCGCCACCGAGGCGATCGCCGGCGCGCTGCCGGTCGGGCGCAACTCGCCGCAGCGCGCGCCGCTCGGGCTTTACGCCGAGCAAATCAGCGGCACCGCGTTCACTGCGCCGCGCGCCAGCAACCGCCGCACCTGGTTCTACCGCATCCGCCCCGGCGCCATCCACGGCGCGTTCACGCAGATCGACCCCGGCCTGTGGCGCTCGGGCCCGTTCGATGAGGCGCCGTCGCCGCCAGACCAGATGCGCTGGAACCCGCTGCCGATGGGGAAGGGCGCAGCCGATTTCATCTCCGGCATGGCAACACTTGCCGGCAGCGGCTCGCCGGCCGCGCAGTCGGGCATCGCCGCGCACGTCTATCGCGCCAACCGTTCGATGGAGGACCGCTTCTTCACCAACGCCGACGGCGAGATGCTGATCGTGCCGCAGCAGGGCAGGTTGCGGCTGCACACCGAAATGGGCGTGCTCGAGGTGGCGCCGGGCGAAATCGCGGTGGTGCCGCGCGGTGTAAGGCATCGCGTGGCGCTGCCAGACGGCCGCGCGCGCGGCTACGTGTGCGAGAACTACGGCGCGATGCTGAGGCTTCCCGAGCTCGGGCCGATCGGTTCCAACGGGCTCGCCAACGCGCGCGATTTCATGTCGCCGGTGGCGGCCTACGAAGACCGCGAGGGCAAGTTCGAGCTCGTCTGCAAATTCGGCGGCAACTTGTGGTCGGCAAACATCGGCCATTCGCCGCTCGACGTCGTCGCCTGGCATGGCAATTACACGCCGTACAAATACGACCTCGCGCGCTTCAACACCATCGGCAGCGTGAGCTTCGATCATCCCGACCCGTCGATCTTCACCGTGCTTACCGCGCCCTCCGACACGCCCGGCTGGGCGAACTGCGACTTCGTGATTTTCCCGCCGCGCTGGATGGTGGCCGACGACACGTTCCGCCCGCCGTGGTTTCACCGCAACGTGGCGAGCGAATTCATGGGCCTGATCCACGGCGAATACGACGCCAAGAGCGAAGGCTTCCTGCCAGGCGGCGCGAGCCTGCACAATTCGATGATCGGCCACGGCCCCGACCTCGGCGCGTTCGAGAAAGCGAGCAGTGCGCCGAACGCTCCCCACAAGATGGAAAACTCCCTCGCGTTCATGTTCGAATCGCGCTGGGTGTTCGCGCCGACCAAATTCGCCCTCGATTGCCCCGAGAGGCAGAAAAACTATACGGATTGCTGGAAGGGGTTGAAGAAGAACTTCAGGGTGAGTTAGCCGGCTTCGGACTCCCGCCTTCTTTTCACGCGAGGTCGCGCGCGGGACAGCGCCGACCTTTCGCCTGGGCGGAAACCACCCGACGCGGGTATGATTTGAGGCTGGGATGTGAGGGTCATATGGCGAATGAACTTGAGATGGTTGAGGCACAGGCTCTGAAACTGTCGCCTGAAGAGCGCGCGCATCTCGCGGATCGATTGATCGCCAGCCTCTTCCAGGACCAGGAAGTCGAGGAGGGGTGGGCGGCTGAAGTCGAACGGCGCATAGAGGACATCGAGAGCGGCCGCTCCAGGATGATCCCTGCGGATGAGGCGATCGCCCGGGCTCGCGCCGCAATCAAATGATCCCGTCGGTCAGCCCCGAGGCAGACTGGGAGCTGACCAAGGAGGCGGTCTACTATGCGCGCGAAGGCGGCGCCCGGCTCGGCCTCGAATTCATCGCCGAGTTTGAACGCGCAATCACGCTCCCGTGTGCCCATCCTGAACTCGGTGCCTCCTGGAGACAAGGCAGACGCCGATTCCCGGTGCGAAAGTTTCCATTCAGCATCATTTACACCATCCGTGGCGACGAACTCAGGGTGATTGCGCTGGCCCATCACCGGCGGAAACCTGAATACTGGGCGGGTCGGAAATAAGAGGCTGACGCGTGCCGGAAATTGACGAATCAGTCGGTCCCGCGGCCAATCATCATCCCCCCATCCCACCCGATTGACGCAAATCAACGCCCCTCCGCACCACCCTGCAACAATGCCCTCATGGGCACCGCCGCACCAGCACCCAACCAATACGAATCCCGCGCCCGCGCCGTCATCGCGTCCGCGTCGGCGCCCGACGCGCACAAGGCCGCGCTGGAATTCGTCGCGCAAGTCAATCGCGATACCGCGTTCCAGCTCGACGCCTGCGTGAACTGCGGACAATGCGCGGAAGCCTGTCATTTCTATCTCGTCACCCGCGATCCCAGGTACACGCCCATCCACAAGCTGCGCCCCATGCTTCGCGCCTGGCAGCGCGAGCGCGCGCCGTTTTCCACGCTGAAAAAATGGCTGCGCCTCGCGCCGCCTGAAGTTACCGCGGCGGAACTCATCGAGTGGTCGGAGCTCATCTACGATTCCTGCAACCTGTGCGGCCGCTGCACCCTTGCCTGCCCGATGGGCATCGACATCGCGTCCCTGGTGCGCCGCGAGCGCGAGGGCGTGTCGGCAGCGGGCTTCGCGCCGGCGGACCTCTACCACGCCGCGGAGAAGGCGCTCGACAGCGGCAGCCCGATCGGCCTCGGCTGGCACACACTCATGCGCCGCATCGAGGACCAGCAGGCGGAAACCGGCATCAAGATCCCGGTGGACGTCATCGGCGCCGACTACCTCGTCATTCTCTCCTCGATCGAGATCGTCAACTTTCCCGAAACCATCGGCGCGCTGGCGCGCATCTTCAGCCAGGCGAAAGTGTCGTGGACGATCCCCAGCACCGGCTTCGAAGCGACCAACGTCGGCGTGCAGTTGGGCTCGCGCGAGGTGGCATCCGCGCTGCTGTCGCGCGTGGTCGAGGCGGCGACGCGCCTGAAAGTGAAATACGTGATCAGCCCGGAATGCGGCCACGCCTGGTCGGCGCTGCGCTGGGAGGGGCCGAATCTCCTCGGCCGGCCGCATCCGTTCAAGGTGGTGCAGATCGTCGAGCTGCTCGATCAGCTGGTAAGCGAAGGCCGCCTCATCACGCGCGGCAAGGATGAACGCCGCCTCGCCTTCCACGATCCCTGCCAGCTGGTCCGCCGCGGCGGCATCACCGAAGCGCCGCGCCGATTGATGGACGGCGTCAGCGCGCATTTCGTCGAGATGCCGTCGCCGAATGAGGCCAACTTCTGCTGTGGCGGAGGCGGCGGCGTGAGCGCGATCCACCAGGCCGAGAAACTCAGATTCGCCGCGTTTGCGTGCAAGAAGCAGCAGGTCGAAGCCGCCGGCGCCGAGGCGCTGGTCACCTCCTGCGCCAACTGCCGCAACGTCCTCGAAGAAGCGATCGAGCACGACGGCATGACGCTCCCGATGATCGGCCTCACCGAACTGATGGCGCAGTATCTGGAGCCGGAGGGTCGTCCGCAATGAATCCGCGCAACAAACGTTCGACAGAGTTCAGATACGTAGGGCGGGTTAGGCCGCAGGCCGTAACCCGCCGGCCGGCGGTTGAATCGGTGGTCGTGGTGGGTTACGACGCTGCGCGTCTAACCCACCCTACGAAGCATTCACCCGTTCGTGGTGAGCCCGTCAAGCGTGGAGCGGCGTCGTGGCAAAGATATGTAGGGCGGGTTAGGCCGCAGGCCGTAACCCGCCGGCCCGCGGTTGAATCGGTGGTCGTGGTGGGTTACGACGCTGCGCGTCTAACCCACCCTACGAAGCATTCACCCGTTCGTGGTGAGCCCGTCAAACCTGGAGCGGCGTCGTGGCAAAGATACGTAGGGCGGGTTAGGCCGCAGGCCGTAACCCGCCGGCCCGCGGTTGAATCGGTCGTCGTGGTGGGTTACGACGCTGCGCGTCTAACCCACCCTACGAAACCAGGCTCAGCGCACCAAAGGTAACCGCCATGGACCTCCTCGCCTTGGCCCGCGGCCCCGCGCTTTGGTTTTCGCTCCTGGTATGCATCGGCGCCAGCGCCTGGCGCATCTTTGCAATCTATCGCCTCGGCAACAAGCCCGACCTCTCCGAGCCGCGCAGCACGCAGCTCTTCGCCGGCGCCATGCGCGGCATTTTTTCGCGGATGATCCAGAGGAAGGAATTCCGCCGCAACGGCAAGCTCGGCGTACTCAACGGCTACATGTACCACCTCGGGCTCGCGGTGATCGTGTTCGGCTACCTGCCGCACGTGCTGTTCGTCGAGCGCCTCACCGGCATCCGCTGGCCGGCGCTGCCCGAATGGCTGGTCTATGTCGCCGCAGGGCTCGCCGTCATCGGACTCCTGGTGGTGCTGCTCGAGCGACTCACCGACCCGGTGCTGCGCCTGCTGTCGGGCTTTGACGACTGGTTCAGCTGGTTCGTCGTGTTCCTGCCGCTCTTGACCGGCATGGCCGCCACCGGCGGCTGGTCGCCGCAACTCGCGGCGGGCGCCGCGCCGCCGTACCCGGTGCCGCTCGCGATCCACCTGCTCAGCGTTGAACTGCTGCTGTTGTGGCTGCCGTTCGGCAAGCTCGCGCACGCGTTCCTGGTGTTTATCTCGCGCGGCATCACCGGCGCCGCGCTCGCGCGCAAGGGCGCGGCGATCTGAACACTGGATTCCCTCGAAGAGCCGGGTACGTAGGGCGGGTTAGGCGCGCAGCGCCGTAACCCGCCATTCCTCCAGAATCAACCGCCGGCCGGCGGGTTACGGCCTCCGGCCTAACCCGCCCTACGGAACTGATATAATATTGATATCAGCATTCAATTGAGCCCCAGATCCATGACCGCAAAGCGTGCCGCAACCAAAATCAAAGAACCCGCCAGGGGCGGCGTCCTGCTGCGTTACCGCGACAAGGACACCGCCTACGGTGTCACGCGCGAAACCACCACCCGCATCGCCGAAACCCTCGGCCTCTCCGAAACCCAGGTGGTTCACATCGCCCTGGCGAACCTCGCCCGGCAGACGCTGCCACGCTACGAAGCCGACGACGGCCCTCTCACCGTCGATCAAATGAAGGCGATTCGCAAGATCGTGCCGCAGCGCGGCTTCGTCAGCGGCAAGAAACGCCTGTTCTGACGGTGGCGCGTTTTTTCCTGTTGCCGCAGGCGGGCGACATCGTCTGGTGCCGGTTTCCACAGCGAGGCTTGCCGGCGCCGGGACCGAAGGCGCGACCGGCGCTTGTCATCGACATCGGCCAACTGCGCGACGAGCCGGCGGCCGAAGTCATTTACGGTACCAGCCAAAAGCTCGACCGCCTGTTTCCGGGCGAATTCTCCATCACCCCGGAAGACGGCGACGCGTTTGTCGCGTCCGGCCTGAGCTACCCCACCAAATTCGATACTGCCCGTTCCTTGTATCTGCCCTACAACGACGAATGGTTTGCCGTTGCACCGGGCACCCCGCACGGCCAATCACCGAAGCTCGGCGTGCTCCATCCGAGCCTGGTGCGCAGGGCAAAGGCCGCGTTCAACGCCGGCCGCAGGTAATCCGCAACCGGACGCAGGGCGGGTTAGGCGCGCAGCGCCGTAACCCGCCACAACGCCTAAATCTTCGATCACCCGGCGGGTTACGGCCTCCGGCCTAACCCGCCCTACGGAGCTGCATACGCCATTGCCAGGCTAACGCTCCGGGAAAACCGAGAGGTCGGTGATCAGCGGGAGTTTGACCGCGCGCGCAGCTTTGACCAGCACTGCGTCGAGCGTGGCGAGCGGCAGCTTGCGACGGCGGGCAAGTTCGAAGTAAACGGCGTCGTAGGGTGTCAGGTCGTGGCCGGCCGCAAGCTCGTGCAGTTCGACGACAGACGGCATTTCATGGTCGATCCGCAGCGGCAGCCCGTCTGCGTTGGTGAGCGCGGCGCGGCGCTGCTCGCCGCTCATCCGCCTGCGACGCCCCGCATTGACCAGTGCGCTGACCAGTTCGGGACGCCAAAGTGACGGGACCCAGATCTCGGCCCGGCCGAGCACTCCTGCCAATTGGGCGCAGAATTCACTCGCCTCGTCCTCAATGTACCAGGGCACGCACACCGAGCAGTCGATGACGAACGCGCCGGGCAGGTAGGCGGCCGCCGGCTCGCGCAGCCTGGAGGTCCGCCGCGGCTTCAATACCTGCGGCCTTCGTCGATCAATTGCCTGACCGTGACGGTACCACCCAACGTGATTCCTTTGCGCAGCCGCTTCATTTCAGCGAGCCACTGCTCGCCGGTTTTTGCGGGCTTGGCCGGCGCCACCGGCGCGAGCACCGCCACCGGCCGGCCATGGCGGGTAATGGTGACGGCCTCGCCCTTCTCGACCTGGTCGAGGAGTTGCGACAACTGGGTCTTTGCCTGAAATGCGCCGACGGTCTTCATGCGGGCCTCGTTTAAACTGGTCAACCAGTTTGCAGTATAGCGCAAGCCACGGTGTCTGCGACGCCAGGACCAAGGGCATCAAGTCGCCCCAGGCATTGACAACATGTAGCCACGAGGCTACACTACAACGTGCTTCAGATTCGCAAGACCGAGACGTTCGCCAAGTGGCTTGACGGCCTGCGCGACGTTCGTGCGCGGGCACGGGTTCAGGTCAGGATCGAACGCCTGGCCGACGGCAACGCCGGCGACGTCGAACCGGTTGGCGAGGGTGTCTTCGAATTGCGGATCGATTACGGACCCGGCTATCGGGTGTATTTCAAGAAACACGGGCGCGAGGTGGTGATTCTGCTGGCGGGAGGCGACAAGCGCACGCAGTCCGCGGATATCAAGACCGCCTTGCGCCTCGCACGCAATCTTTAGGAGAACATGATGCGCAAAACAAAGACAACCCGCTACGACGTCGCCGAGCATCTTCGAACCCCGAAGGAAATGGCGGCATATCTGGAGGCCTGCCTCGACGAGGCAAAGGGCGACGCGGCGTTCATCGCCAAGGCGCTTGGCGACATTGCACGCGCCAAGGGCATGGCGCAGGTGGCCCGCGACTCCGGCCTGTCTCGCGAGAGCCTATACAAAGCGCTTTCCGGCGAGCGCAGTCCCGACTTCGACACCATCCTCAAGGTCGTCAACGCCCTGGGATTGAAATTGCACGCCGAGGCGGCACCTGGCTGATTGGGGATGGGTGGCCGGGGAATCGTCGTCGTAACCCATCACCACGTCGTCCAAGGTATGCGGCCTGACCCCCGTCGCAAAGCCGCAATCTAAAACATTCAAATCGCGAGAGGAGCGTCCAGCCTGCCTTGCAGCTAGTATAAGTTGTCATAACCGGCAAATAGCATGGCGTAGGGCGGGTTAGGCGCGCAGCGCCGTAACCCGCCGCCCGCGTCGCAATCACGCCCCGCCCGCCCTCGCCGCAAACTCGCAGTACTCGCATCCATCCACCGCCGCCGGCGGCGCCGCTTGTTCGAGCGTCTCGCGGATCTCCGCCAGCGCCGGCTCCACCCACCCGTCGTCGCCGTCGTACGGGATCATCTTCACCCGGAACTCCAACTGGTTGTCGAACGCCGGCAAGTCGCGCCTGCCGTTGCAGTAGACGAACCAGCCGCGGTTCGACACCGGCAATCCCTGCCGCCGCAACAGCCATTGGTAAAACTCCATCTGCCGCTTGTAGCCGTCCTGCCAGTCGGCATCCAGCGTCACCTCGGCGTCCTTGGAGGTGGCCTTGTAGTCGGCGACGATCAGCTCGCCGCTGTCGAGGTCGCGCCACAGGTCGTCGATCGCGCCGAAGAGTTCGAACCTGGTCGCCTGGTGCAGCGTGCGCACGCCCTTGAAGTTGCTGCGCCAGGCGTCGAGCTGCGGATGCGCGTGCGGCACGGCATTCAACCCGGCGCCCGTCATCAGCGGATGCGGCTCGCCCTTCTTGCGATACGCGTCGAATTCCTTTTTCAGCAGTGTATCCACCGCGGAATTGAGGTTGAACGGAAACCCCGCCGGCCGCGATATTCCGAGGCGGCGGTCGAGGTAGAAGCAGCGCGGGCAATCGATGAACAGCTCCACCTTCGAACGGCTGAGCGCGAAGGGTTGGTCGGAGGAGGGGGTGAAGAGTTTTTTTGCCATGGGGTGAGGACCTGTTGTTGCGCGAACCGCCTTCTTGGGAGTAGTCTAAACGAATGGAAAAATCAGTGATCTCCTGTGACCCAGATGTGATGGGTGGGACTCCCGTCTTTTCCGGGACCCGGGTGCCCCTGCAGACGCTCCTCGATCACCTAGAGGCTGGCGAGTCGATCGATGACTTTCTCGAAGGATTTCCCTCGGTCAGCCGGCACCAGGTCATCGCGTTTCTTGAGCAAGCCAAGGACCGTCTCGTCGCTGCGGTGTCGTGAAAGTCCTTCTCGACGAGTGCGTCGATTGGCGCCTGTTGCGAGAGATTGCCGGTCACGATGTCAAGACTGCGCGCCAGATGGGATGGTCGACCATCAAGAACGGGGAGTTGTTGGCGCTGGCGGCGAAGGAATTTGACGTATTCGTCACAGTCGACCGGAATCTTTCCTTTCAGCAGAAGCTTCCTGCGTTCGACATCGCGGTCATCGTGCTTCGGGCGAATTCAAATCGACTGGCTGACCTCATACCTCTCGTCTCTGGGTTGCATGAATCCATCTTGACGGCGAAGCGCGGCAAGACGACATTTGTCGGGGCTTAGACGAAGGAAGAGCATCATCCCGAGCCGCAAGGCGAAGCGGGATTTTTTGGCCGGGGACAAATGACATGAGCAGCGAAAGTCTGTTGGAGCAGGAAATTCTGGCCTCCTTCGAGCGGGGCGAGTGGAAGCCGGTTCGGAACCAGAAAGGCGAGATCGCACGGTTCAAGGCAGCGGCCGAGGCGACGTTGCTCAAGAACAAGCGGGTCAACATCAGGATTTCGTCGCAGGACCTGGAGGGCTTGCAGGCCCGTGCCGCAGAGGAGGGTGTTTCATACCAGACACTGATGTCGAGTGTTCTGCACAAGTTCGTATCGGGTCGCTTGGTCGAGTCGCAAGGACGTAGCACAGCGACCGCAAGTCGTGCGCCGCGGAAGCGCGCCGCCGGATAACGAGGACGCAATACGGCGCCAGGACAGACCGTGACATGAACCACAAGCGCAAACCACTGATGGAATCGCTACGAAGCAAGACAAGAAAACCGACCCACCCCGGCGAGATACTGCGGGAAGACGTATTGCCGGCGCTGGAAATCACGCAAGGCGACCTCGCCGAAAAGCTCGGCGTCTCGCGGCGCACGGTGTCGGAAATACTCCACGCGCGCAGGCCCGTCACTCCCGACATGGCGATCCGCATCGGCCGTTTCTGCGGCAACCGGCCGGAGATATGGTTGCGCATGCAGGCGGCGCTCGACCTGTGGGAACTCGAGCGCAGCAACGCGACCTCGTACCGGCGCATTGCCGCATATCGGAAGGCGGCGTAAGCGTCCGTCGCGAAATTGAAGAAGATCGGACCCCAAGCGGCAGACTGGCACGCGGCCCCGCAACCCGCGCTGCGAACTGCATTGGTCAGCTCAAGTGCGCAACCGATCGCGCCAGTAACCAGGGCGCCTCGCATAGTGGGCAAACGCGATCACGAAGATTTCCGTACCGCGCTCACGAACCACCACGGCGTAGGGGAAGCGCCTTAGCAACAGGCGTTTGACGCCACGAGCCCCGGCAATGCCGGGCAGGGATGTCAGCGGGACGATGTCTTGCTCGAGCAAATCGAGCGCCGCATCGATCGCGCGCTCGAAATCCGCTCCCAGCCCGGGACGCTCATTCTCATACCATGCTGCCGCTTAGACGGCCTCCTCGGCCGCGGCCGCATGGATACGCAGCACGCGCATCAGGCGCGGCTCAGGCGGGCGCGCATCCGGCGGCCGAACTCCTCACGGTCAATCAGGTTTGCGGTGCCGGACTCGATTTCTGCAAGTCTGCGAAGTATTTCCGTATCCCACGCTTTTTCGGCATCCGGTTCAGATGGCCCGTCCAGGCTGGTCACAAGATTGTGGGCCAACTCCGCACGTTCGGACTCTGAGAGACTCAGCGCCTCTGTACGTACTTTTTCCAGTGTTGGGCTGCCCATGACAGTGCTCCAATGGTTGGGGCAAACAAGCGGTACTCAGGATAGCGCACTTGACAACCACATGCACACGGACGCCCCCAAGCCGGGCGCCGATCGCGAGCCGGTCGAGCGTGGCGGAGTGGGTTTGCATGGCGGGGAGTGCGGGAGTGGAGGTGGGGCGAGTATGCGGGGGGACTCGCTCACGGAGTGAGCCAGGTTTATCTGGAGCCGATCCTGGTTGTGTAACTCTGCCGGCAATCGAATGCGTATAGACTCGATGCCATCCGCCTGCTCCGCCACCACAACACCGGCAGCGCAGGCAACCCGATTTCCACGATGGTTTGGTTTGGTAAAAGCCCGTGTTTGACAGGGAAAATCGCCGGAGAGGCAGGCTGGAAGCCGTTCTCCGGCCTGTTGCACAGTCGGAAGTTGCGGCTCTGTTTTGTGGATGCGCCGGAGACGAATCTGGTTTTCCCGGAGCGTACCCGTTCGCGTAGTCCCCTGGCCGCAGGGCTGCATCAGTTGCTATCGACCTCCGCTTCCGGCCAGAGATTCGGAAACAAAAATCGCAGCGAAGAAAGCGGCACGCCAAACGATACCGGCGAGCGTGGCGAATCTCCCGCCAAGACTCCGAAATCAAGCAAGCTTGCCAACACTCTGCGGCCGGTGCGATCGCCAAGGCCCGTCATGGCAACGAACCTCGATCGTTCCACCGGCCCGGCCATGGCGACATAGTGCAATGCCTCCAATGCATCGATCTTGACGACAGATTTTTCGCTGCCAATTTCCCATGGCTGCGCTTGCAAATGAAGCAGCAACGATTTAAGCCGGTCTCGCAGCGAGGCAAGGTCGAGTCTTCCCCGCATGAAGCGCACCTGGTCCAGACAGACTTCAAGAAAATAATTCGCGAACGCCACCAGTTCTTCCTGTGAAAGTGGCCCACGCCCGTCCAAATCGTTTCGGCGCGGCATGTCGGCATTATTCAGGCGGGCGTAATACTGTTCCTGGGTGCGGGCGAGGCCGCGCATGGGCGACCACAATCCCAGCGTGAGTCCCATCGCATGCAGCACAAGGTGACTATGAAGACGCGCGGCGCGGCCATTGCCATCGATGAACGGGTGGATCCAGGCGAGCCGATGATGAGAACAGGCGGCACCAATCAAAAGCGCTTCGGCGCCCGCCAATTTGCGATAGCGCTCCGCCCACGCGTCCATCAGTCCGTCAACGTCATCTTTTGGTGGCGCAACGTGGCGGCCCGCCATCACATCTTTCGTCCGATACTCGCCTGGGGCAATATGCTCGCCTTCGTCGGTAACGCGGTCGCCCTCAGGTAACTTGCAATAGAGCAATTCATGAATTTCGCAAACCACCTTCGGCGAGAAAATCTCTCCCGGAGCCGTTGCTCCGAGCTTCTCTTCCAGCTGCTCCTCGACTTCCATATGAGCGACGGCTACACGCTGTTTCTTCGCCACTGCCGCATCCGCGTCGAAATCCTTTTTCAGGGCTCGCTCGATTTCTGCGGGCTGGGTGTGCTGCCCCTCGATCTTGTTTGTGTAATACGAGTTCATGGCGCGCAGCCGTTGCCTGAGTGCGCGAATGATCGATTCTCCGGCCTGCCCGCGAAGGGTGTGGCACTCTGCGACGAGTTCGGCGGCCAGTTCATGTAACGGGCCGAGCACCCGCTCCTCCGGGAACAGCGGCTGGAATTGGCTGATTTCAGCCATCTGTGGACAGCTCCATGGACACAACAATGGACAGTTTATGCCAGATATAACTAATTGACAAACAATTATGTTATGTATCTTTTACAGTTTGTGTGGACAGTGACAAGGACACTTATGCTGGGGTAGGTCTCCGCCCTGGCGTTCGCGCTCGATCAGCGCGCGGGCCTGGTCGAGCCGCGCGTGCGATACACCCAGCGCCCCGCCTCGACGCAGGACACCGGGATCACGATCCTCTTCCCCGCGCCGGCCAGGATGGCGATGTCGAGGACGCGGTTCGACAAGCTCACCGCGACCCTCCTCGACGCGCTCGAAGTCGCCCCCGCCACCCTCAAGCGCGACCTCGAGCACATGCGCGACCGCCTCAACGCGCCGATCGTGTGGGACCGCGAGGCGCGCGGCTATCGCTTCGCGGAG
>Ga0315281_10001354_pt1 | contig 35990 bp, 25 predicted proteins | sample YL17G07_0_MG_FD_204540 | JGI IMG/M metagenome (GOLD analysis project Ga0315281, IMG submission 204540) | Sediment microbial communities from Yellowstone Lake, YNP, Wyoming, USA - YL17G07_0 | ecosystem: Environmental > Aquatic > Freshwater > Lake > Sediment | place: USA: Wyoming | collected...
TGGGCCCCGCGAGCTCGGTGCCGTCCACGGGCGCGAGACCGTTTGAGAGCCTTTCGCCGGCTTTCCGGCCATCCGGCAGTGCGCCGGTTATCCTGCCGAACCCGATGTGGCACGTCATGGAGTAAAAACCCGGGATGTAGCGGCCGCCACGACTGTTGCGGCGTGACCTCACCGCGTCGGCGAAGGCGTCGGCCGCGACCTGGGTCATAGCGTCGGCTTCGGCATCGCCGTTGCCGTACTTGGCGAACTTCCGGCCTGCCTCGGCGCGCAGGGACTCGTGGGCCCGCCAGTCGTCCTTGAGCACGCGAACCAGTTCCTCGAGGCTCATGCGCCGCTCGTCGAACACCAGCCGCTTTATCGCGAACAGCGAGTTGCCCGCGCTCGCCAGCCCGGCGGCCTGGATTGACGTGAAGTCGTACATCCCGCCCCCCCAGGTGACGTCCTTTCCCGTCTCGAGGCACCCCTGGGTAAGCATTGAGTTTATCGGGGTCGGACGGTGGACTCGGTAGACCTCCTCCAGCCAGCCGATGACCTTGGCCATCTCGTCCACGCCGTCGCGCACCTGGGCGCGGAACGCCTCCACGACGTCGTCGAAGCTCTTCATCCGGCTGACGGGCGGAGTCGGCGCCCCCATCCGCGAGCGTCGCTCGCTCCTGCCCGGCTTCGGGAAGTGCCTGCCCTCGTTGAGGGCGAGCTCCAGGCAGAGGGGCAGGTTGAACAGCGCGGCGTCGGAGGAGTTATAGGTGCGGCCCTGGCTCGCCATCTCCACGCAGCCGATGACCGCATAGTCGCGGGCGTGCTCCCGGCTGATGCCCGCCGCCTCGAGCGCCTCGATAACGGCGGTATCGCCGAACAGGGAAGGCCTGCTGGTCCCGAGCTGCACGACCTCGACCGCCTTCTCCATCAGCCACGGCGGCGAGCCGGGGTGTATTCGCACGTGAAGGGCGGGCTCCCGGGTGAGGATCTGGGCGTAGGAATCGAGGATGAGGGCGGACAGCTCGTTGGTGACGTCCTTGCCGAACGCGTCGGTCCCCCCGACCGTTATCGCCTGTGCCACGCCGTTCCCGCTGAAGAATCTGTCTATGCGCTCGGAGTAGAGGGGCATGGTCTCGCACGTCTTGAGCCCGAAGGCCGCGAGGATTTCGGCCGCGAATGCACGCGTGAGCCTGCCGGCCTCGAGGTCCGTCCGGTACAGGGGGTAGAGTATCTGGTCGAGACGCCCGAAGGACATGCCCTGCTCGAAGTCCTCCAGGTTGAACGCGACGTGCACCAGCCATATCGACTGGAGCGCCTCGTGGAAGGTGCGGGCGGGTTCGTAGGGAACGCGCCCGCACATCTCGGCCGCGGCGAGCAGCTCGGCCTTCCTTTCCGGGGTCACGCCCGGCCGGGCCGCCTGCCGCTCGGCCTCGTCGGCGAGGTTGGCCGCCATGCGCCTGATCCCATCCACGGTTATCCTTACCGAGCGGAAGAACGCCCGCCTGTCCTCATCCAGCTGCGTACCGTCTGCGAGCGTACCGGTCTCGAGCCGGAGCGCCGCCTCGTCGTCGGCGCCCTTCAGGCCACGGGAAACGACCGCGTGGTAGTCGGGGCACTGGTGCCCGATGCCGGCCTCCTCGGTGATGAAGTAGCGCTTGGCCATGAAGAAATCAAGAAAGTGCCGGAAGCGACCGGGCCGCAGGAGCGCTTTTGACGCGACGCTCCGGAACATGTTGCGCAGGCCGATGGTGACCAGGCTCACCCTCTCGCCCGGGGGCATCTCTATGACCGTGGCCTTTTTCTCCAGGCGCAGCACGTCCTCGAGTATGTTTACCGAACCGCCCTCGAAGTAGTAGTTGGCCGCGACCCTCTTCGAGGTCATGTTGCCGATGATAAGCTCGCCGGGGTAGATGCGCGGGCGGCGGTGCGAGAACAGGTAGGCGAGCGCCATGGCCCTGCGAACGAGCGGATGTTCCCCTCTCGCGTCACGCCCCTCCTGTGATCTCCTAAACTCCCCGAGCAGTCGAGGGCGCTCCAGGCAGATTGAATAGGGGGTACCGAGGAGCTCGGCCCGTATGGCGGTGATGCGGTCTGAGGGCCGGGTGAGGTCTTCCGTTATGTCCTGCGTCGAGATAGACATTGCAGCCCAAGCCTCCGGGTTCAGCCTTCTCCGCGGGGACGCTCGACCCGCGTGTCATGAGAAGAAGGTGGCAGTCATTTCACCAAATGGCCTCCCTACATGGTAATCTTACCACGCTCAGATCCGATATCACTCTCTGAAACCCGATTACGACTCACGCCAGAGTACTGTAGCGGTATGCAGTACAAGCAAATCACGATTGGCCAACCATGAGAAGTCGCCATAGAAGCTTGGTCCCCCTCGAGGACCGGCACAATGGCAGCATACTCCGAGAGCCCAACAGACCTGAAATGCCTGGAATTGTGTGCAGCTCGCTTGCGGAACCATTGCGGTTATTGCTCTGAACTGTCCTTAAAGACGGCGTTCAGTCTGCAAAAAGCGCATGGGCAAGGCATTTGTTAGTGTCGGAAGGAGAGGGATTCGAACCGCCCCACGCGCCTGCGGCGCGCGGTGACCCCGGCCTCGATACTTCCAGCCCGAAGGCTCAACGGTTTTCAAGTTCTTGGTAGTTCGTGTTGTCCTGTCCGTCTAGTGTTATCCTGTATCATGCTGTTTTGTTTGCATCGCGTTTGCAGACAACCTCAGTACCAGAGGAGAATAGGGAGCCCCTGAGCCCTGCGGCTCAACGGTTTCCGACATGTGAATGGAACCGGACCTGTCGGCTTTGCTGACGACTGTGTGAGGCGACTGGCAAAGGAGAGGCGAATGGCGACTGCGCACGAACGAGTCATAGCAGCACTCGAAGGCAGGGAGCCGGATCGCGTGCCGACCATGGACATGATGGTCGAGTACGCGAACATCTACGAGGTGCTGGGGAAGAAGCCCCTCCCGCTCGGGCGGCTTTTCGAGAACCGCTACACGGCAAGGGCGCTCGATTTCCTGGCGCCCGGCCCCCTAGCTCCATTCACCATGGAAAAGTCGATGGAGATCTTCACCTACGACCGCACGGCCGCCGCGGTTGAGATGGGATACGATTCGGCATGGGTAACATACACGGCCGTGTGGAGATTCGACGATTCCAAGAACATGCATGATATCAACGGGCGGCGTCTTCAAGTGACGTTCGACGGGAAGGGCAACCTTGGCACTCCCATGTACACGGGTGGCCTCATCACCGGCCCCGACGACTGGCGCGCCTGGCCCAAGAAAGACCTGTTGCGCCTGCCGGAGAAGAACAACCGCCTCTACTCGAGGGTCCAGAAAGATTTTGGCGACAGGATATTCATCTTCGGCAGCTTCGTCGACGGCATATTCGGATATACGTGGGAATGCATGGGGTTTGAGCGGTTCGTGGTGGCGGTGCGCAAGGAAAGGGAGTTTGTCGACCGCATGATCACTTTTTACACCGACCTTTACTGCATGATAATCGAGGCGATGGCCGACGCCGGCATCCCCGGCGTAATATATGGCGACGACCTCGCTTACCGCTCAGGCCCCCTGCTCAACCCACGGCTGTTCGAGTCGTTGTGCGGGGAGAGCTTCCGACGCATTACGGACACGGCCCACAGGCTGGGCATGAAGATAGTCATCCACTCATGCGGGAACGTCTACAAACTGCTCGACTGGTTAGCTGACTGCGGCTTCGATGGTGTGCACGCGCTCGAACCTACCGCGGGGGTCGAGCTGGCGAAGGCCAAGGAGATGGTGGGCGACAGGCTCTGCCTGCTGGGCAACATGGACATTACGCATATCCTCGTCGACGCCAGCCGCGAGGAGGTGTTCGATGCGGTCCGGCAGTCTATCGAGGCCGCGGGGCGCGGCGGCGGCTACATCGTAGCACCGACCAACAGCCATCATGGAATGTCGGTCCAGAGGCTGCGCTGGATGCTCGAGGCAGTCGAAGAATTTGGCTACTACCCGCTTTCTCTTTGACGCTGAACGGTACCGTGGTCAATCATCACCCGCGTTTTGCAGCCTCGGTTCTCCTCGTGGGTCAAAAGAAAGCTCAGTACCTCAATCTGACGATCGTATCGACCGGATCCGAGTGATCCGGAGTGATCGTTATCCCGGCGAAGCCGTGTTCCCTGCGGACGTCTACTCGCGTGCCTTCCGGCTCCAGGAGAGCTTCACGGACCTTCTCCCACCGCTTGCCCCTGAGCTCAACAATCACGGGCTTCGTCGAGGCCTCCATGTTTATCAGGTGCAGCAGGATGTCGTTGCCCTGCTCGCATGCGATGGTCCTGAAGCTCCCCGGGCTGACCCTGACCCCCGGCGGTTCGCGGCGGCCGTAGCGGGCCGGTACCGATTCGGAGAACAGGTGCTTCCTTGGCCCGTACCAGTCTCCGAGGATCTCTAGCTGCGTGACCTGGTCTTGGAAGATGGTGCCGTCCATACGGCTGGTGGCACCGACCATGAACAGGCCTCCGCTGGCGAGGGTTATCGCAGTCATCCTCACAAGGTCGTTAGGGTCATCCCGCAGGCTCGGGTCCTGCCACCACTTGCCAACGGGAGCTATCAGCTCCCAGCACGGCGCGAACAGGCGCCGCGCCATGCTCGCCCACTTCCAGCAGCTGGTGAATACCGGGGTGATGTCGTCGCCCACCTTGACCAGCTTCACGTACGGACCATCGAGGGAGTGTGCCTCTCCCGAGGTGTAGTCCAGCCTCCTGTGGGCTGTCGGGTAGAAGTTCGATACGTTGAAGGCGAGAACGGTGTCTGGATACTCCCTGCGGAACAGCTCGATCGTCGCGTCTGTCGCGTCGTCCGTCCAGTACCAGTCGATCCACATTCCGTCAGGGTTGTACTTCTCCATGATCTCCCGGTACTGGGCCCTGAGGTAGTCTACGTACTGCTGCCTGTAGCCTATGAACGACATCGTCTTTCTGCGCGACGGCTGGATGGGGTCGAACTGCGGGTTATGGTCGAAGACCGATGAGTAGTAGAACATGAACGGTATCCCGGCTTTCCGGCTGGCGCTTGAGAACCTGGCGGCGTAATCCTCGGGCGTCTTCCATTCAGTGAGCGCCGTGTCGAAATAGCAGATGCCGTCGTGCCATTTTAGCTCCATCTGGTGATAGTCCACGCACGCCCTCAGGCTCAGGTCCACCCACTCCTCGGGCCTGCAGAACGGCCCGTCGAACGCAATCTCCCCATCGGCGCCCGTCATCGAACGGTTGAACTCCTCGTAATCGCGGCCCCAGTCGGTGCCGGGACGGGTCTCGATCTGGTACATGATGCCCAGCCCGGGCCTGCGCCACCACGGCCGGTCGGCACCGGCCTCGTACCCGGGCGGAAGGACATAGTTCCTGGCGATCTCCCCGGAATGTCCGAGGATATCGCCGGTCGTTCGCGACGCTATCTTGAGAAACTCCGTAATTACCATAGCGCGCCTCCTGATATTCGATGCGGCTTCACGCAGGCTTGTGAAACTCGCGGGCGTACCTGTCGAGCATACTGCAGCCGATAACAGTGAGTCTATTATTACTTAACCACAGGATAACCGCTGGCGGAGGGAGAGGGATTCGAACCGCCCCACGCGCCTGTGGCGCGCGGTGACCCCGGCCTCGATACTTCCAGCCCGAAGGCTCAACGATTTTCGAGACCGCCGCACTTTCCCGGCTTATTGGATGTATCACTGTCTCGCGTGCGCGATAAGAGATATTCTCGCGCACTCCGAAGAATTCCTGCACCTGAAACGTGCCGACCCTCGAGACATTCTGATGCAAGAAGAGGGATTCGAACCCACGGTGGACTAAAGCCCACAACGGTTTTCGAGCATGTTACCCTTCGTATCATCCAGCATCATCTAGTATCAAATAACCTCATCCAGTGCAGCTCTGTGGTGTCTTGAATCACATCTAATGTCGTCTAATATCATCTAATCGCATCTATCATGTTGACAAATTGTTGACATTTGCTTGCTTTGTAAAAGCCTCTTGTTCTCGTCTTGCGCAAGGTCGGGCAGCGAGCGGTCGGCAAACACCAGTCAACCGGCCTGCAGAACCAGAATCGTGATAGGATATTGGCGTTGGAGGAGGCATATGGGGAATATCAGATAAAAACTAACTGGTTTCGGGTATGCTTTCTGCGGAGAGTGGCCGGCCAGTCGGCGAACGACAAAGCGTGCCAAGGAGCAAACATGACAGCGTCTTCTCGAGCACAGCAGCAGGGGGGCTGACATGACGCTTCATTCCCTTTCGAAGAACCTCATCAAGCGGGTGCTGTGCAGGCGATGCGGGATCTCCAGGGTCATACCGTTTACGACAGAGTGGACCTCGGATGGACTCATCACGCACCAAATCCTTGGATATGTGCCGCCACCTTCAATAATCATCGAGACAGAGGAATACCGGTACATCTTCGCGTCGCTGGCCGAAGCTCTCGGGTTCAACATCGACAGGATAATCAAAGAGGCGGAGCGCAAGGCGATCAAGGTCTGGGTCTGGGATATGCTGAAGACATATCCACAGTTGGTTCGGAAGAGCAGGGCAGGTAGCCGCCTGTTAATTGAGGCTTACATGTTTATGTTGTGCCTCGCCGGTCTGGGAGACCAGGAGGCTTGCAGGGTCGCGCCTGGCTCTCACGTCATCTTCTACGGCAAGAACCTCTTCCACCTGGTCTCCGCCGAGGGGGATCGACAGGGTTACTGTGAGCTTCTCTATGGAGGCCGGTACTCCGCCAAAGGAATGGTCCTGGAAAATGAGAGGTCAGTCATCGCATGTTACGCGTCCGATCAGCCCGCCGAACTCGAGGAGCGTCTGGAGCCCCCGACAAGAGAGATCATTCGCGGAGCTGTGGAGTTCGAACGCTGCATCGCTTGTGGCGTGCCGCGGCAGTTGGCGGATTTACGGTGGGACTGGGACAACGGGATCGTAATTAACACTCGCACCGGACTGAGGGAAATGATGGTACCCCGGTGGACAATCGCGGTGCTCTACAACGAACTTGTGAAAGAGCTGGGAGACGAGATACCACGGTTGATCATCGAAGCAGAGAGGAGCTTTGCGACAAAGAGGTTAAATGAGTTCGGCTTGCGCCTTGCTTACTCTGGCGAATCCAGCTATAAACAGGATACGTACGAGAAAATAAGAATCCTGCTGAGCGACTTTCCGTTCAGGGGTATGGGGGAACCGGTGGATCTTTCCCTGGAGAACGGGACCCTGAGGCTCAGAGTAAACAACCCGTACAACGAGGCATTAATCTGCGGGAAGGTGCTTGGTTACTACGAGTCACTCATGGGCAGGAAAGGCGAGATCGAATGGGCAGTCCTACCTGAGGAATGGGCGCTCGAGATAAACGTGACGCCGGCGTGAGCCCGAGGCCAGTGCCGGCAAGGCCTGAGATGAATAGATTTACCTTTGAAAAGATAAGAGAAGTTCCAAAAGACAGCAGCGTTGCGCTCGCTGCCATACTATCGTCCATCCCGTTTTTCTTCCTGACATTGTTCTTCGTCTTCAACGAGCGCGCGTTGAGGGCCTCGTCGGGCTACGGCGTGCTGGACTTCGAGCTGGTCTGGACTCGAGGGATGACACACAGGATCTTTCGGGCCTGGGGAGCATCTAATGTTCGCTACGAGATATTCGCGCACCATGTCGATAACCTGTACCTGGTCGTTTATGCGCTGTTCGCCGGATTGTGCATCCTCCTGATTGCACGAAGGCTCAAGGGCAGACTGCAGGAGATCGGCTTCTTCTTTGTCCTCGCCCCGGTCCTTGCCGCGATATTCGACGCTATGGAGAACGTCTTTCTGCTCTCGATGATGAGGCGCGGGATTCCGGTCGGGCGGGCGAGTCCGGCCCTGGCATCGCTGTGTGCGACGTTCAAGATCGCTTTCCTTGGCGCAACGATCAGCTTCATCTTCATAGCGGGGATTCTTTTGCTGGTGAGAAGGTTCAAGGTGCCCTTGACCTATTACTACCTCGTGTTGTTGGCCGCGGGGATAGCCACCGTCCTGCTCCTGGTCGTGTGGAATCCATACATCAGCTACGTGATCGGCCCGGTATACTACGCCATCGCGTTCCTGTTCGCGTGGACCGTGAAGAGCGAGGCGTCGCCGGAGGCCCAGGCGTCCGTCTGATTCGTGAGTAGCCCGTAGATAGCTCGACTAATCCTTATTTTACGGGAAGCGTATTCGCATATTGTCTCAGCAGTAACTTCTTGTCGTACAGCGCCGACGTCAGATCATTCGGCTTATAAGGATTAACATTAGATGATTCCTGCTATATATACTTATTCTTGTCGTCGGCAAATAACAGTATAACCACTTGTTTGCAACTTCTGTATCTTACCGAGCTATCCTACTCGCCATGCGGTCGATAAGAGAAATTGTCGCGCACTCCGAAGAATTCTTGCACCTGAAACGTGCCGACCCTCTAGACTGTAGGTTGTGGCCTTATCATGTATTGGCCGGTACCAGATAGTGCTTTTCTGTGCGGAATTTCACGATCCGATATGCCGTCCAATACCGTGTTGTACCGCTTAATGTTCTGCAATTCGCGAGTAAAATGTGAGCAGAATTGGTTTTCGAATCAGTCCGAATAACCACCTACCGTGTCCGTGCCCGCTCCCCGGTTGTTCCAGTACATGGCGCGCTCCGCAAAGATCTTCTTGCCGGCGCTCTTGGAGGTCACCATGATGGCGGCGCGCCCGTTGAGCCCGGAGTGCTCAGCCAGGTTGAAGGTCCTGCGCGAGGACGCGGGTATGGTCTCGGTCTTGAACACGGGGGTCCCCCCTCCCGCCGGCAGGTAGGAGACCTCGATTTCCACCGCCTCCGCGTTGGGGTTCTGCACGAGCGTCCAGGTCTCCCTTCCATCTGAAGACTGTCCGTCGGGGAGGTAGAAGGTCGCGTGGGTTGTGGCCATCCCGATGGAGTCGTGGCATGCTTCCCCACCGTCAGGTCCACCCTTCCAGTACATGGCCCTCTCGGCGATTATGGGAGCGGAGCCGTGCACCTGGGTGGAGAAGTTAGGGTCCTTCAGGGTCGTCGTCTCGTTCACGTTGATGGTCTTGCGAGAGTTGGCGTCCATGGCGAAGGTGGGGGCCGCGACCGGTCCCGCGCCCGTCATGTAGGTGACGTCCACCTTCACGGGTTTGTTCTGCGGGTTCTGTATGAGCACGTAGGTGGTGAAGCCAAACCCGGTGCACCCCTCTGCCAGGAAGTAGTCTGAAGCGGGGGTGGTGGTACCGATGGAGTCGTGGCCTTCCCTTCTGTTGTTCCTGTACATGGCCCTCTCCGGGATGACGGGAACGTCGGAGGTCACCTTGATGGAGGCGTCCTTAGAGCCTATATCATCAGCCATGTTGAAGGTGGCACGGGAGGAAGCGGGTACCTTCTTAACGACGGTCTGTGGCCCTGCACCCTCTATCATGTAGGTGACGGTGCAGTTCGCAACCTGGGGGTTGGGGTTCTGGATGAGGAGCCAGCACTCGAATCCCCAGGCCGATGACCCTTCAGGCAGGTACCAGGTCTTTTCAGGGGAGGTCACTCCTATCGAGTTGTGGGCCTCGGGGGAGGCTGCTCCCGGTCCAGTCCAGGTCATGGTGCGGTCGGCGGCTATCGTCAGCCCCTCTAAGCACTCCACCTTTGTCGAGAAGTCGGTCGCTCCCACTGTGTCCCTGGGGTTCACGGTCGCCTGGCTAGAAGCGGCCATGTCGAACTGCGGACCGGAGACCTCTCCGGACTTTGTCTGGTAGGTGAGCTTAACGTTGACGGAGGTGGTGTTCGGGTTCTCTATAGAGATGTAGCAGTCGTAGCCCCAGTCGGTAGATCCCTCTGCGAAGTACCAGGTGGGGTAGGAGACGGTGAAGGTCTTGTCTGAACTCGATGAGCCCGCGCTTGTCACCACCACCACAGGACCGGGTGTAGCACCCTGTGGTACCACGCACACTATTTCTGTGTCCGTCCACTTGGGGTATTCTGTGGCTGCCACACCGTTGAAGGATACGTAGGAGGCTCCTTTCCCGCTCTTGCCCTTTCCCGCTCCCCGGGTGCTGCCGAAGTTGGCCCCGGTGATGGTGACGACCGTACCGGGGGGGCCGTAGGAAGGGGCGACATTGTAGATGTCGACGGTCGGTATCTTATTCACAGTGAAACCACCCGTCAGCGGGTCCGGCGTCTCCCCCTCGGTCGTTACGTTCACGTCTCTCGTGCCCGGCGCGGCACCCGCCGCAATCGTGATGTTCGCGGTGGCGTTGGCGGCATCTGACACCGTGGTGGAGTTCACCGTGATGCCCGAGCCGAAGGAGGCTACCGAGGTGCCGTCCACGAAGGCGGTGTCGGAGCCCGCGATGGATACGTTTATGGTCTCGCCCTGAGTGCCGGATGCGGGGTTGACCGAGCTTATCTTTGCGTCACGCACGGTGAAGCCGCCGGTCAAGGGATCAGGCGTCTCCCCGCCGGTCACAACGTTCACGTCTCTCGTGCCAGGTGCGGCACCTGACGCGATCGTGATGTTCGCGGTGGCATGGGTGGCATCGGTGACGGTGGTGGAGTTCACCGTGATGCCCGGGCCGAAGGAGGCTACTGAGGTGTCGTCCACGAAGGAGGTGTTGGAGCCCACGATGGATACGTCCATGGTCTGGCCCTGGGCCCCCGAGGTCGGAGAGCAAGACTCGATGATGTGCCTCAACAGACCGAACAGAATTGTCCCGTTTTGACCTACCGCCCAAACGTGGTCATCGTCAATAGCTGAAACACCGTATAGTACGTTGTTCGTCCCACTTGTCTGTTCGGCCCATGAGGCACCGTCCCAGAATATGATGCCGCCGAAGTCGGAAACCGCCCAAACATGATTTTCATTCAGACCCGTGACCCCATGAAATGCATAACTACTTGGAATGGTTTGCGGACCCCAGGCCGACCCGTCATAGAAGTAGATATTGTCGCTCTTGTCTCCGACGGCCCAGACATGCGTAGCATCTTTCGCGTAGACCCCGTAGAAATAAGTTGAACCACTATTCGTATCCTGCTGGACCCAGGGTGAGCCGTTTATCGAATTGAAAATATACCGGGAGTTGCCGGCGGCCCAGACACGCCGGTTCGGGTTAGCCGCGGAAACAGCTTTCAAAGAGATGTCCGGCTGGGTAATCGATTGAGGCTGCCAAGAAGATCCATCCCAATATAGAACTGTACTGGATTCACCAACGGCCCAGACGTTATTCCCATCGAGCGCAGAGACGCCATTCAAGTCAGTGGTAGTACCACTCGTGTCGGTTGACCATGTCCCTCCGCCATCGGCAGTACTGAGAATCGTTCCACCATTTCCTACAGCCCACGCACGCGTTCGGCTGATCGCAGAAACTCCGCACAAATTACTGGTCGTGCGACTTTCCTGGGGGCTCCATGCGCTTCCGTCATACTTCAGGATGGTACCGTTGTTTCCGACTGCCCACACACAATCACTCGCTATGGCGCAAGTGCTGTTCAGTTGCTCAATTGTCCCTACTGTATCTGAAACCCAGGTGCTGCCGCCATCGCCGGTAGACATGATTATTCCCGCATCACCGACTGTCCATACATGGTCGGCATCAAGTGCCGACATGCTTCTGAGTATTACAGTGCTTCCAGAATATGGGTTAGTCTGTTCGGCCCAGGAGGATCCGCCGCCGTCAGGGGATCCGCCCTTATCAGTGAACAAGATCGTTCCATCAGTGCCGCAAGCCCACACCTTGTTTTGATCATAAGCGGATATTCCAACTAAACCGCCGGTTATCCCGCTTGCCTGTGAAAGCCAGTTGGCATCCTCTCCGTCAGAGAACTTGACATCAGCCGTGCCGTCAACAGCCCATATGTGGTGAATATCGGCAGCTGTTATCGCGGAGAACGTCGTGGTGGTATAGGTGTTCTGTGGCTGCCATTCAGTCCCGTTCCAGAACCGTATCTTCCCGCTTGCGCCCCCGACCCACACGTGGTTCGCGTCGAGGGCGAAAACGCAGGTCAGGTCGACGTCTATTCCGGTATCTTCTATCGTCCACGTCGTGCCCCCGTCACCAGTCGTCAGAACCTGCCCGTGATCCGCGACGACCCACGCGTGGTCTTCGTCGATAGCGGCCACTCCGAAAAGTTTTATGTTGTCCTGATACTGGGTTTGCCATGATGAACCGTCATAGACGCGGATAATGCCATCGCTGTCCGGAGATGTGCGGTACCCGACGGCCCATACCCGGTTTGCAGAGACGGCTGCCACGCCGGTCAGATTGTCAATAGTGCCGCTTTCCTGCCGCTCCCAATTTGTCCCGTCATAAAACAGTAACGCTCCAGCTCCGCCGACAGCCCAGACGTGATTCGCGTCCAGGACGTCGATGTTATTCAAGGTGTTCCCCTGTGGCAGCGGGTTCTGCCATGTCCAGGAAGATAAAATCCCTGCTGCAGTCGCCCCGTTAATAACAAATGCTGCAGCAATCACCATCGACAGAATCAGCAACAGGATGACTTTCAGGTTCGTGGGTTTCTTCTTCAATGCGCCCCCTCGTTCTTGCCACGTCAATGCGGCGGACATAATTCATCAGACATCTACTATATGCTGCTTTTAACGGACATATTACCACCATTCGAGCCTTTCAGGCACGTTTGACTTGTGTTTGCCGTGCGCCAGTCACTCGACCTTGCGCAAGACGAGAACAAGAGTGCTTTTACAAAGCAAGCAAATGTCAACATCACAGAGGAGATTAGATAATGATAAGAGACATTATCTAACACTTCGGCTCCATGACGCGCATTCTGGCGGGCTTGCCTCCCAGGAGTGCTCGACGGGTAAAAGTAGATCGCCGTTGTCTCGCTTCAAGACAACAGTGTGTCAATGGGAACAGCCCACAACCTATCGCCGAGTTTTGCCATTTCAGTCCCGTTGTAAGCGAGGAGCCCGGCTTTACACCTCGGCTCTGCCTTCAAGAACGCGTTGAGTCCGGCGAGGTCACCGGAGTCCCACCTCGTGGCGGCCTTCACCTCGACCGCGATGATGTCCTCGCCCGCTTCGATGATGAAGTCCACCTCGTACCGGCCCTGAATCCTCCAGAAATACAACCGGGCGTTTGACGCGTGCGCTTCGAGGATAGACTGAAGGTTCTGTGCGACATACGTCTCGAATAGGTGCCCGCGGAATGAGTCCCCGGAGAGACTGCGTATACCGACCATGTGCGCTGCCAGTCCGGAATCCGTGACAAACACCTTTGGCGTCTTGATTAACCTGGTGGTCCTGCTGCTGAGATACGGGGGGATCATGGTAATCGCGAAGGAGGTCTCCAGGAGGCTCAGGTATTTCTTTGCGGTTGGCACACTTGTTCCAGCGTCGCTCGCGAGCTGGCTGATGTTCAACAACTGGCCGGTCCTGTTAGCGACCAGTCGCAGCATCCTGCGAAATGATATCAGGTCACCGACGTTTGCGAGGTTTCTGACGTCTCTCTCGACGTAGGTTTCCTCGTATCCCTCAAACCACCTTTCCTTCTGCCTGACCTGTCCCGTGCAGACGGATGGGAGCCCTCCGTCGATTATCTCGGTATCCTCGATCGGAGAAGCTCCCCCTCGCACTCGCTTCGGTTCGCCTTCTTTGAGGATTTTCGAGACGAACGGGTCTTTGTTGATGCTGCTCCGGCACTCTCTTCGGTTCATGGGGCGCAGGTATAAGTAGAGCGCTCTCCCTGCAAGGCTTTCCGAGACCTTTTCCATCAATAGAAAATTGGCCGACCCCGAAAGGAGGAAACGCCCGGGTTCTCTTTTCTCATCAACCAACTTCTTGATCGCCATCAGCATGTCCGGAGCTCGTTGCGCTTCGTCAATCGTAAGAGGCCCTGGCTGCCCGAGCAGCGCTTCGGGGCTTTCCTTCGCCTCCATCAGGGACGCGAAATCATCAAGGTTGATATATGTCCTACCGGTAAGGAAAGGCTCATTGAGGAGCAAGGTGCTTTTCCCTGCCTGCCGCATCCCGGAAATCACTACTACCGGGAAGTCCCCGAGGACCTCCCTTAATGGCCTCGCGATCTCCCTGTTCAGGTATATCATAATCATGAACTCCCATATGTCATTATGACAATATTGCCTTTATGAGTATGACAAGTAATCCCGGGGTTGTCAATAGAGTCAGAGTACCTTGCGCTTGATAAGAGACGTTATTGACCGCGCGCGTTTGTGTCAACTGTCCTGTGTCCCGAATCTTGCGTTTACACTAAGACCTTGCAGTGTATCCGACATGTACTTCGAGGCGGCTAACCTGCGGCATCTTCTTCCTCGGCTCTTGCCTCCTCGTACGACTCGATCACCTTGAGGATCGCCCGCTTTTCTTTACGTGCCTTCATAACACTCTTCAGACGCCTGTACCCTACACCGGCAGCAATGACAATCGGTCCGACCTTCTTCGCCATCGCGACTGGGGCGGGCAAGCAGTAACCGCCCGTTGCCGGTGCCTGCCTGCTGCCCCTTTTTATGAAGGCCCCCTCCCGGTAGGCGCCGATCTAAACCGGCTCAGCCTACCTCCAGGGATGACTAGTCGTCGTCTCAGTTTTCATGTGAATAACCCTTTCGTATCTCAAGTCGGCGTGGCGTTAATGGAACTTATACGCTCGAGGAGAGCCTATCGATACTTAACGTCCGGTCCGACCCGAGAATGAAGGAGCTCTACATGAGAGTGAAGAAGGCGGTTGCCTCTTTCCACCTGTCAGTGGTTTCGTCGTGTCTGTGTACGAATCGGTAGGACACTTTGAGGAGACCCGTGGTGTCGAGATTTCAGCCCGACAATCCGCCTAGCGGTGGTAAGATATTGGCGTCTATAGCCACAAATGGGAAACGTCGGATTAAAGCAAGCGCAGGCCTTTTGCTGTTGCCTCTCCTCTACCGGGTTCTCTGTTTAAAGGAGACCTAGATGGCTGGCAGAGAGAATTCCATAGCTTTTCAGCCGGGAGAAATCGGCCGTATGACCCTCAAGAACAGGCTGGTCAGGTCAGCAACTCATGACGGCATGGCTACCGAAAACGGCGAGGTGACTGATGCACAGGTGAGCCTGTACGAAACCCTCGCCGAGGGGGGAGTGGGACTAATCATCAGCGGCGCAGCGGCCGCTCATTCCAGTGGAGCCTCTCTGCACAACATGATACGGGTCACAGACGACTCCTGCCTGAAGGGAATCGCTCGACTGTCAAGAGCGGTCCACGATGTAAATAACGACTGCAAGGTATTCCTTCAACTGGTGCACCAGGGAAGGCAGGCGCTGATGCCTGGATATCCTGTACTGGCCCCCTCTGCTGTCTTAGACACCTTCTTGCGGCGCACTCCCAGGGAGCTGACAGCCGCGGAGATCGAGGAGATCATTGAGGCTTTCGCGGAAGGAGTCCGGCGGGCCAGGGAGGCGGGGTTCGACGGGGCGCAGCTGCACGCCGCCCACGAGAAGCTTCTGAGCACCTTTCTCTCACCCCACACCAACCGCAGGCAAGACGCCTATGGGGGCTCAACCGAAAACCGGGCGCGCATACTGAAAGAGATCTTCGACCGTTCCGTGGACAAGGTTGGAAGCGATTTCCCCATCATAGTGAAGATGAACTCCGACGACTGCTTCCCCGGCGGGGTGGACCTCCAGGAGGCGGTGAGGATCGCGAAGTACCTGGACAGAACAGGCTTCTCGGCCATCGAGGTGAGCGGCGGCACCTGGGAGGCCCTTACCCGCAGCGAGGAGGAGCTGGGCTGGAAGCCGGTCCTTATTCCCGAATCCAGGGTGGGGATAAACCGGAAGGACAAGGAGGCCTATTTCTGGGCGAACGCCAGGGAAATCGCCAAGGAGGTAGATATTCCCGTCATTCTCGTGGGTGGGATAAAATCCATAGACAAGATCGAGGAAATACTCGAGGAGGGCCACATCTCCTTCTGCGCCATGTGCAGACCACTGATAAGGCAGCCCGACCTGCCCAACCGCTGGCTTAAGGGGATAGGCAGCGAGACGGCTGAATGCAAATCCTGCAATAAATGTATACAATTGGTCGGCGGCCTCAAATGCAGGACGAAAAAGGAGGTAAGTTGTTGAAAACCTCGTTTTGTTACCCTTACCAGTATCTATGTATCGAGTAGGAACACGATTCCATCAAATGAATTAGGAGGTCGAGATGGGCGAAGAATTCGAAAAGCTCAGGGAGAGGAAAAAAGAATGGGAAGAGGGACCCAGGCAAGAAGCCTTGAAGAGATTTCCCTACCTGCAGCCTGACACAAACAAGTTCTATTCGCCCTTGGATACTGAGGATTTCGACTTCCTTGAAAAGGTAGGTTTTCCGGGCACCTATCCCTTCACGTCCGGGGCTTTCGCTGTAGAGCCACTGGCGGGAATGGTGAAGTTTGCCGGGATGGCCGGTGGATCCCTGGCCGGTGCGTCGGGCCAGACCCGCGCGGCGACATACTCCGGGTACGGAACCCCGGAGAACACGCGCGACTATTACAAGGACATGCTGGCGAGAGGGTCTATGGGGGGGCCCAACCTGGCTTTCGACCTCCCGACCCAGTGTGGATATGACTCGGACGACCCCGTGGTAGAAGGTGAGGTGGGCAAGGTCGGAGTCTGCGTGGATACCCTGCGGGATTTTGAGACGATATACGAACCCTATCAGGGGGACTTGAACCTAGACCGCATCGCGTCGAACTTCACCATAAACGCGCCCGCGAATATCATCATCGCCATGTACCTGGCCCTGGCCGAGGCAAGGGGAATCCCGCTCGGGAAACTGAGGGGGACTCCCCAGAACGACATCTTGAAGGAATACATCGCCCGGGGCACTTACATCTTTCCGCCCCGGCAAGCCATGCGGCTTTTCAGAGACAGCCTCGTTTTTATCGCCCGGAATATCCCTGGAATAAACATCACCAGCATGGGTGGATATCATATCCGGGAGGCGGGGGCGACCAGGGAGCAAGACCTGGCCTTCAGCATGGCGATAGCCACTGCTTACCTGCAGGTCGGAATAGACGCCGGCCTGCAGGTCGACGAGTTCGCCCCGCAGTTCACCTTCAACGCTTTTGGCGGAAGCATGGAGATCTTAAAGGAAATAGCTTTGCAGCGGGCGGCGAGAAGAATGTACGCTCGTATCCTGAAAGAAAAATTCGGGGCCAAGGACCCACGTAGTATGCGAGTCCGACAGGCCATCGGTGCACACGTCGGACCGTCCAGCACGACCCTGCAGAGGCCGTTGAATAACCTTTCGCGGGCGGTGATCGGGGCGGTCGCGAGCGTATTGTCCGGCAACACGCCCACGCCCTTTCCTCCCTATGACGAACCACTCGGATTGGGTTGGAGCCTGGAGGCGTTACAGTTGGCAACGGATGCCGGGAGGATAATCGCCTGCGAGACCAAGATGCTGGAGTATTCGGATCCATTTGCGGGCTCCTACTGTATGGAGTCTTTAACCGATGAGATAGAGCAGGCAGCCGAGGAGGAACTCGAGAAGATTGAAAAAATGGGCGGCGCCGTTGCGGCCGTGGAGAACGGCTACATGCAGAGGGAGATCACCCGCAGCGCATATGAAAAATATACGAGCATCCAGAATGGTGAAAGGCTGGTGGTGGGCCTGAACTGTTTCACCGGTGAGCCTGAACTCGACATCGGGACGACCAGGCTGGTACCGAATCCATACGACCCCGACAAGAGGGAGAGGGCCGAAGAGGAGCAGAAGAAGAAATTGGCGGAAGTCAAGAAGGGCAGGGACGGAAGAGAGGTATTGCGCCTTCTGGGCGAACTGAAGGTGAAGGCGAGCAGGGAAGACGATAATCTCATCCCCCTGCTCGTCGAATGCGTCAAGGCTTACGTGACGGAGGGGGAGATCTGCGAGGTGCTGAAGGAAGTTTTCGGGGTCCACGAAAACCCCTCGCCCGTGTGATACCGGATGGAGACGATCAGCGTGGGAGCTGATGATATGTTTCGCTACCGGATAGATCCGCCGCCCCCCGGGGAGCGGCCGCAGGTGGACGCGCTCTCGGAGTTCCTGCGGTCACAGATCTGTAACCTGCTGGATGTCGTTGTGCCGTGCGGCGGTGAAACGGAAGTCACGGTGGACGGTTTCAAGCTCATGGGGCCTGACGGTGGGGTGCGCGAACTGTATGCCGGTCGGGACCGCTCGGGTGAGAGGCCTCGCGGTTCCGGCCGGAACGGTGACGGCGACCGGACAGGGTATCGTAATATGGCCAACGCCGCGCTCTATGAACCGAGAATCGAATATATCGCCCGGCAGTTGCGGGATATCCTTGCCCTGGTTGACCTGGAAAGCGCCGGTAAGCCGGTCGCAATAGACGGCTTCCGCCTCAAGAACCACCAGGACTGGGCCGGCTCGCAGGTGGCAAGCCCGTCCGACATCCTGATGCATGCCTCTTCGCGCTGTGACCTGAACTGCGTTTTCTGTTACAACAGGGACACCATCGATTCGCTGGCCTGGCATAAACAGTCTCCGGAGGAAGAACTAATGGAGATACAGACCAGGTTGAGCTTGTACAATGCGTCAGGGGGAACAGGCCTATTCCCATCGTATGGCAGCCCGTGTGAGTTCATGGCCGACCCCCACGCCATTGAAATACTAGGGGAACTGAGGCGAAAGACCTCGGCAACCTTGAGAATATGCACCAACGGAACGAAGCTTGAAGAATCTACCATAGCCCGGCTCGAGGAAGTCGCCCCGGTGTACCTGGATGTCTCCCTGAACAGCACATCGCCCTACCGGCGTTCGGCATTGATGGGAGACGATCACCCGGAGACCGCTATTCGTTCCCCTGCGCTGTTGAAGAAATACGGCATACCGTATTCCGTAACCGTTGTTCTGTGGCCCTTTCCTTCCCTCGAACAAGCACTGGAAGACCTGGCGACAACGGCAGCTTACGCGGAAGACAACCTCGCGGTTTTAGTGCAGGTCAATCTTCCCGGATACACCAGGTTTTTCACCCCCCGGCCGTCTTTTGATACGGAGATGGTGTGGGGGAGGACGGTGGAGTATGTTCAGGGGCTTAGAGAGCGCGTGGCGTGCCCCATAGTAATAAGACCTTCACTGTATGAGGAAAACCTCACCAGGGACAGGAAGAACGTACCGGAAGTTATAGGAACCATAATCAATTCACCCGCCGCGCAGTGCGGGCTCGAGCCCGGCGATGTCATAGTAAAGGTAAATGGAATACCGGTTGCCAACCGGGCGCAGGCGCGGGACCTGCTGACCATCCTGCAGGGCAACGGTACGGATAGTAAAACGCTCACGGTGAGAAGGGGCGGCGGGCTTCTGGAATTGGAGGTACGGCCGGGCGACTATAGCTACCCCTTCGCTCCAGCCACCGGGACGCACCTGGGCGCGGTGTTCATGGGTGCGGGTTTCAGGGAGATATATCTTGAGCGGATGAGGCATATTCTGTTAGCCCGCGGGGCACGCGAAGTCCTTCTGTTGTCTTCAACCCTGGTGAAACCGACCCTGGAACAGTTGCTCAGGGAAAACCCGCTGTATGTCCCGGAAGGAACCAAATTGCATATAGAGGTGCCTGAGAACAATTCCTTCGGAGGCAACATCATCCTGGGAGACCTGTTGCTGGTCCAGGATTTCATAGACTCCATCAAGCAATATCTACGGCAGGCCAACGGCAAAATTGATTTGATACTCATCCCCTCGTCTCCTTTTTATCTGAGCGGATGGAAGAGGGACCTGAGCGGCCGGCCCCATCTCGACATCGAGAGAGAGGTGGGTATCCCGGTGGCGTTGATGGAATGCGACCCCATGTGGGACTGATTCTTCGGGAGAGGTGATAAAATGAGCGAAGAAGCCAACCAGAGGAAGACCAGGGTCCTCATAGCCAAGCCGGGGCTCGACGGGCACGACCAGGGGGCGAAGGTCGTGGCCTACGGGCTGCGGGATGCGGGTTTCGAGGTGATCTATACAGGCCTGCGCCAGACCCCGGAACAGATTGCCGCAACCGCCCTGGAGGAGGATGTTGATCTCATAGGCCTCTCCATCCTGTCCGGCGCCCACCTCAGCATAACCAGGCGGCTTATGGCATTGCTCGAGGAAAAGGGCATCAAGGATAAGGTCGTCTTTGTGGGCGGCCTCATTCCGAAAGAGGATATCGGGAAGCTTAAAGAAATGGGGATCGCGGAGATCTTCGTTTCTGGCGCGTCCATTTCCTCGATAGTAGAGTGTATCAATAACTGCATAAGTAAGTGACCGCATGGATTTGAGGGGGCTCGTTAAAAGTGGATTCCAATAACTCTCTTCTTGCGGGGGTCAGGGTAATCGACCTTTCCACCGTGCTGGCGGGACCGTATTGCACCATGCTCCTGGGGGACATGGGCGCGGAGATAATCAAGATCGAGAATCCCAAAGGAGGCATATTCGCCGGGGATTTCTCGAGGGTTCCCGCCCAGTACCACGTGGGCGGCATCGGGGCATACTTCCTGGCCGTAAACAGGAATGAAAAGAGCGTGGAGCTCGACTTGAGCAGCGAAAAGGGCCGCGAGGTATTTCACGACCTGGTTAGTGTATCCGACGTGGTTTTTGACAACTTGAGGCCCGGCGTCCTGGCCAAAATCGGCGCGGATTATGAAACCCTGTCCAAGATAAAGCCGGATATTATCTCATGTTCTCTCACCGGCTACGGCCACACCGGCCCTTATTCGAATATGCCCGCCTACGACATCTGCGTGCAGGCCCGGGGGGGCGCCATGTCCCTGACCGGGGAGCGCGGGAGGCCACCCGTGAGGATGGGTCTGGCCATGGGTGACCTGGCGGGGTCGCTCTTCGCGGCCCTGGGGATCTGTGCCTGTCTTTTCAACCGGGAGCGGTCGGGGAAGAGCAGAAGGGTGGATGTAAGCATGCTCGATTGCCAGATATCCCTCTTGACCTACCTTTCCGAATATCACCTGGTGGGCGGCCTGGTTCCGGGGCCACAGGGGAGCGGCCACGAGACCCTTATCCCGTACCGGGCCTACGCGGCCAAGGACGGGTACCTCGTGTTGGCCTGCCCCAACGAAAAACACTGGGCGTCGTTATGCAAGGCCATTGGAAGGGAGGACCTTTTGGAGGACCCCGAGTACAGCAATGTGATCGCGCGTTTCGTGAACAAGGAAAAAGTGGATGAGACCCTGGAAGAGATAATCAAGGGAAAAACGGTGGAGGAGTGGGGAGAATCGCTCGACGAGCACGCGGTCCCATGGTCCCCGGTCAATACGATAGACCGCGCTTTGACCGATCCCGAGGTGCTGGCACGCAATATGGTGGTCGAGCTGGAGCATCCTGTCTCAGGCACCTACAAATCGGTCGGAAACCCGATCAAGGTCTCGGACACCGTGGAGGAGTTCAAGCCCGTACCCTTGCTCGGTCAGCACTCAAGGGAGGTCCTGGAAAACATACTGCGTTACGATGAGACGCGCATAGAACAACTGTTCCAGGATGGAATAGTGGCCGAACAGACGCCGGAACAGCTCGAGGAGGCCTGCAAAACACTTGAGAATCTCAGGGATATGTTTGCCCAGCACATCGAAGAACGAAACAAATAAGTGGAGGTAGGAAAGATGGACGAGAGCGACATGCTGGTGCTTGTCGAGAAAAGGGGCCGTGTCGCCGTTGTTACCTTGAACCGGCCCGAGAAGCGCAACGCCCTCTCGCCCATACTCCTCCTGGAGCTCGCCCGGGGGTTAAAGGAGTTAGTCGAGGAGGACCAGACCCGCTGCCTCGTAATTCGGGGTACCGGCGACAAGGCTTTTTCGGCGGGCTACGATATCGGCGCCATCCCCACCGATCTCAATCCGGAGATGATGGAGCTCCTGAAGGATAATCCCAATCCCCTGGAGACTGGGCTGGAGGCGGTCGCCTCATTCCCCTATCCCGTCATCGCCATGCTCAACGGCCTGGCCGTCGGTGCCGGCTGTGAGTTGGCCATAACCTGCGATATCCGGATAGGCGTGGAGGACCTGCGTATGGGAATGCCGCCCGCGAAGCTGGGAATCGTCTACTCCCCGAGCGGCATGCAGAAGTTCATAAACACTGTCGGCCTGGCGAACACCAGGGAACTTTTTCTGACAGGGGAATATGTAAGAGCCGACCGGGCCAGGGAGATGAGTCTGGTTAACTACGTGGTCCCCAGAGATGAGCTCGAGCGTTTCACATTCTCCATGGCCGAGGGGATCGCGTCCAACGCGCCCCTGTCCCTCAAGGGGACAAAGCGGATCCTAAGTCTGCTGCTCGGCTACCAGGAGATCGACCCCGAGGCGCTCGCAGAAGCTTACAAGCTCATCGGCGAAGCCTTTAGCAGTGAGGACCTGAAGGAAGGGCAGCGCGCCTTCCTGGAGAAACGCAAACCCACTTTCCAGGGGCGGTGAGACCTTTGGAGCAGGTTGAGGTAACACGTGAGCTCTCCCGTTATGTAGAGCAGCTGCGTTATGAAGCGTTGCCACATGAGGTAGTCGAGCAGGCCAAGCTTTGCTTTCTCGACTGGCTCGGCGTCACCCTGGGTGGATCAGGGCATCCGCTGGTGGAGATGTTGATAAGGCTCGCCGAGGACCAGGGCGGCAACCGTCAGGCCACCCTTATCGGCCGTGATATGCTCGTCCCGATGCTCCAGGCGGCGTTGATCAACGGTACCGCCTCCCACGCGCTCGATTACGATGATGTACACACGGTGATGATCGGCCATCCCAGCGTGCCGGTTCTTCCCGCTGCCCTCGCGCTTACGGAGCACTCAAACGCCACGGGTAGGGAGCTCATCGCTGCCTACGTGGTGGGGGTGGAGGTCGAATGCAGGGTGGGCGCCAGCGTCTTTCCCCACCATTACCTGAAGGGATGGCATTCCACGGCAACCCTGGGCCACTTCGGGGCGGCAGCGGCATGCGCCAACCTGCTTGGACTGACGGGCGACCAGACAATCCACACCCTGGGTATTGCGGGCACCCAGGCCGGCGGCCTGCGCCAGGTCTTCGGCACTATGTGCAAGCCGTTTCATGCCGGGAAGGCGGCCATGGATGGCCTGATGTCGGCCCTTCTGGCCGAGGGCGGCTTCACCAGCTCCCGGGAGATAATCGAGGGCCCGAGGGGGTTTGCGGAGGTACTCAGTCCGAGTTCGAACCCCGCTGCAGCGTTGGAAGGGCTGGGCGAGAGCTTCGCGGTAAATGACATCGTCTTCAAGTACCACGCGTCCTGTTTCGAGACTCATCCAGCAATCGAGGCCATTTTGTCTATAAGGGAAGTGGAGAAGCCCGAGCCGGAGCAGGTCGAGGAGATTCTACTCAGGCTGAGTCCCCTCGCTATCGAGGTCGCCGGAAAAACCCGGGTCACGACGGGCCTCGAGGCCAAGTTCAGCCAGACCTGCTGCGCCTCTCTGGCCCTGGCCGGCGGTGACCTGTCACAGGCGGCCTTTAACGACGCGGCGGTAAACAGCCCCAACATAACTGACCTAATGGGGAAAGTCGTGGTCGAAACCGCTCCCGACTTCTCTCCCACGAGGTGTCAAGCGCGAATGCGCATGAAGGACGGGTCGACCTACACCAGCGACGTCGATGTCCTGACCATCTCCAAGACGGCTGCGGAAAAGAGAGAGCTCTTAATGGATAAATACATGGACCTCGCCTGCCCGCTTCTCGGCCGGGCGGCGGCCGACCGTCTCGCGGAAGCGGTTCTTCACATTGAGAGATCCGAGGATATAGGCGAGGTCTGTTCCCTGCTGCGCCCCCATTGATTACATTGCGGTTTATGCATGTTCAAGACCTGACGCTACTGTTGCGGCGCCATCGCGATTGTGAGGTCTCCATCATCGGCGATCGACCACTTGGCACTCCCCCTTGTCCCGCTGACAATCTCGTAAAGACCGAGCGCGGTTCCCGCGAGGATGAGAGGAAGCCTGGGGTTCTCGATGCGGACGGTGACATCCATGCCCTCTTGTTCGAGGGAGACGAGGTTCCCGAGGCCGAAGAGGGCAAGCCAGTGCCCGAAGTTATCCTCTCTCAATGATTTCCAGAAGGAGCCCGTCGTGGTCGTGACGTACAAGCGCTGTGCCTCGATGATGGTCTCGGGAATCGCCTCTCCAAGCTCTTCCTCAAGCTCGTCGAAGATCGCCTGGAGCCCGATGGGCCCGAACAATGCCACCCGGAGGCCCGTCTCGGGGTCGGTGATGGTGCCCCGCTCCAGGTCCCAGCGGAAGTGGGAGATCTCCACCGGCGCCCCGCAACCGGTGCACCTTTTGAACTCGACGTGGCCCGGTTTTCGGGGCTTGGGGCTCGGGTAGAGCCTGTCCTCTAGTTCCGGGGCGTGGGGCGCTTGGAAGTTCTTGACCATGTAGCGGTCGGGGCCGATCTGCTCGTACGTCACCGTCCCGACAAACTTCCTTATGGCCTCGGTCGAACCCTTGAGGTCGCCCAAGAACAGGGGGAGCGAGTAGGGGTTCCCTATCTCGCAGTACATGTAGGCTTCCTTCCAGTTGAACTCGTGGACCTTGATATCGCCTAAGCCCAACACCCTGCCCTGCTCGACGATTCTCCTGATGATCCGCTCTAGCCCCACGATGCGGGCGAGCGTACCCTTGGTGCCGCGTATCATTTTGCCGATGTAGGCCCTGGTGGCGCGAGCCTTGCTCTCGATGATTATCTTCTCGATGGGCACGCCGATCAGCTGCTCTATATTGGCGAAAAGGGCGTTAACCCCGTTGCTGTCGATGAAGGCAAGAAAGTGGTCGGGGTCGCGCCTCTGGGTCAGGGTGCCGTCGGAGTTCCAGTTGTGGCCCTTGCCGACCCTTAAAGGTACGCCGCATGCTTTGCAGATCTTTATGCCGCTCACGCGCCCACACTCGTTAGGTTGCCGTTGTGGTTATTATATCCGACGTTTCTCGTCTACCTCTATCACCACCGACATGTTACCATTCCTGAGCCGTTTTTACGTTAAAGCTAGTCCCCGGCTGTCAACCCTCGTTTTCCCTTGCGTTTCTGCCGGGGATTCAACCCCTCTTACGATATTTGGAGACCATGCGACTGGTGGGCCATCCCCGTTATCATGTCGGTGGGGCTTTCCATACTCTTTTTCCAGAACTTGTGCACGATAAGTGACATTATCACGCATAAAAATCACCCACAGAAAATGTGCCGGGTATTGGACATGCAGGCGGAAGGAGAGGGATTCGAACCCTCGGAGCCCGAATGCTCAACGGTTTTCAAGACCGTGTGAGTTCGTGTTGTCCTGTGTTATCTAGCTTCGGATTTCCCCATATACGCCTCCCAATATCATGATACCGCCTCTTTCAGGCATCATGTAGCGTACGTGAAGTCCATCCACTTCAGTATGGCAGCACTACGGCCAACTATACGCAGACGAGTTTAGTCTGTTGTTGGCTGTACCGTGACTGGCCTACCAATGACCATTTCCTTTGTGCCAACGAGTCTGTCGAATGCATTGGCGAGTTCGGGGTTGTCCTGCACCCGCATGTCCGTATCGTGAGCAGGGTCATCGTCATTTTCCCATTTCTCGTTCCACCAGGAGAAGCCAGCTACACGGGGCCATCTCAGAGCAGTCAGGTCCTGAAGCGCCGATTCTGCCCACTGCGACTGATCTACATGTGGATTACCCGATGTTACGCCGAACTCGAACACGAAGATGGGTTTGGATGGCGAGAGGGAAGCGAGCCTGGGATAGGCACTGTCCATTATGCTTCGGAAGGAATCGCTATCGTCCTCCATGGGTGTTTGGGCCCCGTAAGTACTAACCCCAATCCAGTCTATCCACTGGTTCCCAGGATAGTATTTCTCAAGCCTGTTCCAGGATTCCCCCGGCTGGTCGTCCCCGTTTGCGTGGAAGACCCAGGTGATGTTGCTCGCTCCGGTGGACCGCATCAGCTCGATGATGTGGCGGTAGGCGTCGCGAAAGCGTTCCGGGCCGTCGGGCTCATCGGGATCTCCATACCCCTTAGTTGCACCGCCCCCGTTCCACTTTCCGTTCCAGGGGAACCACTCCCCATTAACCTCGGTCCCGTACTCTACCAGGAGCGGGGTGCCGAAGTCCCTCGCGGATTCGGCCCACGCCTTGAGGTCGGCATCGAAGTCGCCACGGATTATCCTGTCCAGCGTGAATGTTGGCTCGGGAGTGGGCCAGTCTGCGCCACTCATTAGCATCAATCGGATGAACGGGATGCTGCCGCGTGCCCTGATCCAGGTTGCAGTCTTAACAGGGAAGGCGCGACTCCTGTACCAGTTATTCGAGAAGTATACCCAGGCGGCTTGTTTGCCCACGGCCTTTTCGTACGACGAGACGTCCGAAGTGGTTATATCGTCCTCTTCGCCGGTTATCCCTCCGGGGAACACGCCTTGATATATGCTGCCGGCGGGAGGAACACCGACGGAGCCGGCGGCCCGCGCAGGGTTGGCGGACCGGGACGGCTTTCCCCCACCGTCCTTCTTCTCGTCTGTTACGGATGGCTTCTTCTCCGTCTTCTGCCCGCAGCCGGAGAGCAGCGCGAAGGAGTAGAGAATAACTATAGATACGAGGACGAGCGCCGAAGCTTTTCTCTTCACCGGTATCCTTCATATGCCGCTTTCAACGCTAACATCCTATCAGTAATCCTGCCTATGTGACGCGGTTGCGTGGAATTTGCGGCATGCTCGCGACTGACCTCTCCATGTCATCCGCGGGCCTGAGGGAGGATCTTTCAAATCCTGGCGTTGTGCTCTCCCATGCCGACAAACAGCCTGGACGGTGTAAACTGTATACCGTATTAATGGGGGTCTTGAGGAGTCCTCACATGAAGATCAACGATCCTGAAAGGTACTTCGAGAGCCTGAGGAAGCTCGAGCGCAACGTGTACATGCTGGGAGAGATGTGCGCCAACACCGTAGACCACCCGGTTATAAGGCCCAGCACCAATGCGGTTGCAGAGACGTACAACGTGGGCGACGAGCCCGAAGCGGAGGAACTCCTCTTCGCGAAGTCTCACCTCAGCGGCAATAAGATAAGCCGCTTCACCCACATCCACCAAAACACGGACGACCTCATTAAAAAAGTCCTCATGCTAAGGCTCCTCGGCAGGAGGACTGCGACGTGCTTCCAGCGCTGCGGGGGAATGGACGGGCTCAACGCCCTATACTCGGTCACCTGCGAGTGCGACCATGACGGCGGCTCGAGCTACCACAAGCGGTTGAAGGACTACATCAGTTATGTCCAGGAGGAGAACCTCGTCGTTGATGCTGCGATGACGGACGTGAAAGGCGACCGGTCGCTTCGACCGGGTGATCAGAGCGACCCGGACATGTTCCTACACATCGTCGACCGCAGTTCCGAGGGTATCGTGGTGCGCGGCGCGAAGGCGCACCAGACCGGCGCCCTAAGCTCGCACGAGATACTGGTGGTGCCCACGACTGCCATGAGGGAGAGCGAAGACGACTACGCCGTGGCCTTTGCGGTGCCGGCGAACACCGATGGGATCACTTTCATAGCGGGTCGCCAGCCGTCCGACACCCGCAAGATGGAGAATAGCCCCTTGGACGCAGGCAACCCAATGTACGGTAGCCAGGAGGCACTTATCATATTCGATGATGTATTTGTCCCAGCCGAGCGCGTCTTCCTGGCACTGAAGCATGAGTACTGCGGCAGGTTGGTCGATAGGTTCGCGGCGTTCCACCGCCAGAGCTATGGTGGCTGCAAGGTCGGGGTAGGCGACGTAATGATAGGCGCCGCACAGCTGGTATCCAACTACCAGGGCACAGCGAAGGTGAGCCACGTCCGCGACAAGATAACCGAGATGATCCACTTGAACGAGACGATGTTCTGCTGCGGCGTCGCGTGCGGCGCGCGGGGTGAGGCCACCTCGGGAGGAGGCTACATGGTGGATGTCCTCCTCGCGAATACGTGCAAGCTGAACGTCACCCGATTCCCGTTTGAGATCGCACGGCTGCTGCAGGACATTGCGGGCGGGCTGGTAGTGACCATGCCATCGCAGAAGGACTTCGAGAACCCGGAGACGGCTCCTTACCTCGAGAAGTACCTCAAGGGCACAAATAGCGTGCCGACCATCGACCGCATAAAGATACTCAAGTTCATAGAGAACATGACCGTCGGTTGCGGCGCGGCGGCGTACCTGACAGAGAGCATGCACGGCGCCGGTTCACCACAGGCGCAACGCATCATGATATCGAGGCTTGTGGACCTGGACGAGAAGGTGAAGCTGGCCAAGCGCATCGCGCTCATCGATTAATGACGGACAGCGCGCTCTGCCAATGGTGGTAACCCGGTAGCAGCGGGAGACTTACAGGCTCCAGGTCGCGGGTTCGGGCCGTTTTTCCGCTCCACCTTAGGGCGACAAGGGGTTTTCTTCACCTTCTAGTGAGTTCGTGCTGTCCTGTGTTATCTGGTATCGTGCCGTATCGTCCTGTTTTGTTTGCATCGCGTTTGCAGATATCTCTGTCTGCTTTCCCGAGACCTTGACCTCAAGCTGAGACCTTGTTATTATGTAGTTACATATGTAGTCACAAATGTGAGGAGCAAGAATGGAGTTTGCAAACACCAGAACCGCCAAAGCCCGGCTGTCCGAATACCTCAACTCGCTTGAAACCAGAGGTCCAATCATAATAACCAGCCATAGCAAACCGAAAGCACTTCTCGTTCCCTTTTCTGAAGACGACCTTGCGACTTTAGTAATCCAGAACAGCAAAGAAATACATGACGCCGTAATGGAGGGCCTGCTGGATGTAAGAAAGGGTAAAACCCTGTCAATCAAGGAAGCCCGTCTGAAGTTGAACGATCGAAATGCGGCTTGAACTAACCGAGAGGTTCTTCGACAAGCGGCTCTCCAAAATGAGCAGGTCAAGTGCTGACAGACTTCTCGACAAACTGGAAGAATGCGAAGAGAAGCCAGACCTGCTGGAATCCAACCTTAAGATCGAACAGGCCGGAGCCTACAAAGATTTCTTTAAGAAGCATAAGGTGAAGCTGGGTCATTTCAGAGTCGGGGAAACAAGAATCATTGGTCTTCTCAAGGGCGAAGTCTTCTATGTTGTGGATGCTGTCCCCCGAGGAGCACTGGAAAAAGAGCTAAATCGCATAATCAGTCAGTTTCCATTTACTGTGGATTGAGGTTCCCCCATGAGTAGCGGAGCGAGAGGGCGAACCACCCCAAACGCTTCCACCGTTCGGGGACCCCAGGACTCGATCATTTGGTACTGGCGGCACGCGGTGAACCCGGCCTCGATACTTACCATCCTCCAGTCAGACGACCCGGTCGGCGTGGAGGCGTTCAGCGAGTTTCCCGCCGGCTTCCTCGAGCGTTTCGCCAGAAACCATGGCGCAGTTCCTCTCGCGGGACGGGGCGGCAAGACCGACCCTTTCGACGATTCCCACGGGAGCAAGCTCGACCTCCAGGTCGCCGGGAGATAGCACCGTCTGGGGGAGCTGCTTCGAAGCCTTGATGGCGGCCAGAGCAGGGTAGCGAAGGTCGCCGACCTCGTGGCTCACCGTGACCAGTGCGGGCAAGGGAGCTTCGACAAGTTCATAGCCGTCGGGCAAGACCCTTTCCACCAGCACCTTTCCCTTGGATACCTCTACCTTCCGGGCATTTGTGACAGCCGGTATGCCAAGAAGCTGGGCGATGCCGAGGCCAACCTGGCCGGAGTTGGTGTCAGAGGCCTGGCGTCCGGTGAGTATCAGGTCGAATTCCAACCTTCGGATAGCTGCTGCAATCAGCGTCGCGGTGGTGAATGAGTCAAGCTGCTGGGCGTCGAGATTGTCGCCTTCGACGAGCAAGGAATCGTCAACTCCAGTTGCCATAGCCTTGAGAAGAACAGCGCGGGAGAACGACTTTCCCATGCTTAGGAGCGTTATCCTCGCGCCCTGAGCTTCACCCGGTGATTCCTTTGTGCGAATGGCAGCCTCGAGGGCGTTCTCGTCATAGGGGTTCGCTACCGGGGGCAGTCCCTTCACGACCACCCGGTTGTCTTCGGCACCAACCTCGAATGATTCCGGGGGACCCTCCGGGTCCGGAACCAACTTCATGCAAACGATGATGTTCATTCCCAATACTAACTCCTTCTACACTGCTGCTCCCGGCGCTCACCGGGCCTGCGAGACCCGGCTCGATTCGAGTCGGACCCCCAATCATTCCACATGCTTCTTGAGGCTCTCGGTGAACGCGGGCAGCACTCGTTTCCAATCCCCTGTGACACCGAAGTCTGCGACCTTGAAGATGTATGCCTCCGGGTCCTGGTTTATGGCCACGATCTTTCCCGACTCGCTCATGCCGGACAGGTGCTGGCTGGAGCCGGAGATGGCGACCGCGATATACAGGTCGGGAGCGACGATCTTTCCGGTGATGCCAACCTGGGCTGTCGAAGGAACCCACCCGGAGTCGCACGGAGGCCTTGAGGCACCGACCGCCCCACCCAGTACCCCGGCCAGTTCCTCGAGCGCATTGAATCCTTCGACCCCGCCCATGCCACGCCCGCCTGCGACCACGACGCGGGAGTCTTCCAGCTGCACGCCCCTGTCCTCCTTTTCTCTCGCCAGCACCTTGACGCGGGGCTCATCTGAGGGAGCATCGAGGGCTATGACCTCTCCGCCGCTTGAGCCTGCCTCGGGCACCGTGCCTACGCGCGCCCTGACCGTGGCGAACCGCCGTGGTGTTTTGACCACGAGGGAGGCCAGAGCGTTCCCCCCGAAGATGGGCTTGATGAACACAGGTTCGTGCCCCTTGGGGTCAAGCCTGATTCCGACGCAGTCCGTCACCAGCCCGGCCCCGAGCATGAACGCCAACCGCGGCATCAGGTCCTGGCCTGCCGGGGTGTGCCCCGCCAGAACGGTCAGCGCTTTTTTCTCTTGGAGAAGCTTTTGCAGTACTTCAAAGTATGTGTCCGGGTTGTATTCACCTAGGGAAGGGTCGTCGGCCACGTAGACACTACACGCGCCCAGCGAAGCAAGCTCATCGGCGCGCGTCTCGATTCCGTCCCCCAGGAGCACGGCATCAAGCTCACCGTCGAGCTCCGAGGCCAGCCGGCCGCCCAGGCCCATGAGCTCGAGCGTCAACTTCGATAGGTTACCGTCTTCCGCGACCTCGGCGAAGACTAAGACTTTCTCACAATTCGGCAAAGTGTCTTTTCACCCCCACCTCGCTCAATAGCCCCTTCTCTGATCGCCCTCGGTCTTATGTTCGGGTTCCAGGTTTGGGTTTATCCGGCCAACCTGTACGCATCTAACCGACGCGTGGAAACAGGGTTGAAGCGCTTTCACGGAAGATCGATTCAAGAGCTCCCTCATCGAAACCGTCGTAGTTCTTCAAACCCTCGATAGTAGCAATCGTCGCCAACTCGGGCGCAAAAGGGTAATCGGTGGCAAACAATATGTGAGATGGGTTCACCAATTCTTGAAGCGAGCGAAGAGTGTGAGGAGAGGCGGACAGGGCGGTATCGAAGTAGAAGCGCTGGAGATAGGTGATTACCCCCTGCGGAACATGTTCCTGCAGACCCGGCCAGAATTGGCCGAGACATAGCCTCAACGCCAAGTATGGAATAGTCCCTCCCGCATGGGGAAGTATGAATCGAATGTCGGGGCAACGCTCCAGCGTACCCCTAAAGAGAAGTGCGGAAACGGCAATTGTGGTCTCAAGGACAAACTCCACCAGAGACGGTGGCAGGTTTGACGTCGGCCTGTTGCCCGCCGGTGGAGTATCCGGATGTATGAACACTACCGCCCTTCGTCGATTTAGCTCATCGAAGATATCATCGTAGGCGGGATCGCCCATATAGCGGTTGTCCACGCTGGTGAGCAAGGCGACGCCATCGAGTTTCAGGGTGTCCAGCGCGTACTCGATTTCCAGTAATGCGGCGTTCACATCGGGCAGTGGCATAACCGCAAAGGCCCCGAACCTCCGAGGATGATCGCCGACCAGCCTCGCCGAGGCTTCGTTGCACCTGCGGGCTAGATCACATGTAAAACCGATGTCCCCAAAATAGATACCCGGGCTCGAAATTGAGGTCATAGCCGTCTGTATCCCATATTTGTCCAGAAACGAGAGTGAGATCTCGGGGCTCCACTCGGGCAGCGGTCGGCCAGCAGCCTCGGTTATGCCGATACCGGCTAACGCAGACATGTATTCATCCGGCAGAATATGATGGTGTACATCGATCTTCGCCTGTTCGGAAATCATCGCGTTTCCCGCCTGCTTTGGCCGCCAATCTTCCTAGCCGTATTCGATGACGACGCCGGTGCCGCCCTTCGGGTACCAGAAGTCGATGGCCTCGCACTCGCATATCTCCCAGCAACCGCCGCATTCCAGGCAAAGCTCCTGGTACTTCGGGGCCAGCCTGGCCTTGCCGTTCTTCACCGACCACAGGTTGAAGGAGCAGACCAGCGCGCACCGCCCACAGCCGTCACACTTGGACTTATCGAAGGAGATGAAGTCGCCCATCTGGTCGGTGTCCACCCTCTTTACAAGCTTTTTTAAATCGATCTTTATCTCTTCCACCTGGCCATCCTCCTTTCTACAGACTTCCCCGGGGAAGTGGAGCTTCTTGCTTGGCGGCCGGGTCCAGGAACGGGGCCATCTTCTTCGAGAGCCTGGCCACAACCTTGAAGTACATCTCGTCGGGGAGGTGCCGGAGCCCTGGTATGCGGGGCTTCACCATGAGCAGGACATGTTTTACGTTCCGGGGCCAGATTCCTCGCGCCATGGGTCTTATATAGGTCTTGCCGAATTGGCCGAACTCGGGGATGAGGTCCAGGAAATGCTCCAGGTGCTGATTGAAGCAGTCCATGTGCGCGGCCCCCCAGTCGAACACTATGGAGAAGGGATGGAGCATGGAAAACTCCAGAAGCAACTGGACCTGCCTTTCCATGAGTTTGGGGTCGAAGATTGAGCTGTCCCACAGGTTCACGAACTCCTCTCCGAATTCGTGTTCCTTGCCCAGGTCGGACGCTTTCCAACGACGCTCGTATTCGGAGAGCTTGCGCTCACGGACATCGCCCGCCGAGATAGCCCAGGCCGCTGTCTCCGCGGCTATCTTTCCAGAGGTGATCGCGTGCCAGATGCCTTCTGCTTCCAGCGGGCATGGGAAACCCGCAGCGTCACCCACCAGCATCATTCCGCCGGTGTATGTCCTGGGAGGCTTCTTCAGCCATGGCAGCAGGTGCGCTTGATACTCCCTCGGCTTGGCACCGATCGCCCGGCACATAGCCTGGAACGGGGGCACGTTGACCAGTTTTTTCATCATGTCCAGGGGCTTCTGGTCCCAGTCCGCCCTGAGCCACTGGCCCGCCCCGATATGGAACCCGTCCCTGAAGTTGACCTGGTAGGTGCCGTAGAGGGGGCCGAACCAGCACCACTCGGCGTTGCCGATGACGTCGTCCATCTTCTTCTCGTCGCAGGAAAAGTCCAGCTGGGGGATGAGGGTGCAACCGCCGCCCCACCTGTTGCGCATGCCCGACTTCCTGGCCATGGTGGACATGGCGCCGTCGGCGGCGATGACCACTTCGGCCTTGATCGATTCCCCGGTCTCCGTCTTGACCCCGGTAACGGCGCCGTTCTCCATGATCACGTCGTTTACAAGGGTGGAGTCGCGCAGCTCGGCGCCCTCGGACACAGCCAGGTTGGCCAGGAACGGGTCGAGGTCTTTCCTGTAGACGCTTACGCCATCCATCCCGCCACGCCAGCGGTTGGCGCAGAGGTCCGAGCCCGTGGTGCCGCTGCGGTACCTTAGGTGGTCGTGCTCATCGAGGAGGTTGATCATCACCATCTCGATCTTGCGGGCGGAGGGGAGCTCCACGATTCTCTCCATGAGCTCCGGGTAGTCTTTCCACCACCTCTGGCCGAGCCCGCAGCCTGAGGAGTTCTTGTCGCCCGGCTTTCTGCCCCGCTCGAAGAAGACCGTCTTCAGGCCTTTCCCGGCCGCGGTCTTCGCCGCCATCGAGCCGCCCGGCCCGGCGCCCACCACGACCACATCGTACTCTTCCATGAGAGCCCCCTTTGTTGAGCTGCCTGCTCTACTATGTTGTGAGACCTATTCCGTCTATTATTGCCGCCTGCCCGTTGAGCCAATCGAACGACACGGAACGAGGGCCGACCCGGGTCCTGGTCAACCTCCTGCAGACTTCAGCACGAGGTCGGCTATGTCGTAGATGTCGAGCCTCGCGCCGGACTCGGCGACGTTGTCGCGGAACACTCGCTCGCACCATGGGCACGACGTTACCAGCGCCTCCGCGCCGGTCGCCACCGCCTCCTCGATCCTCTCCCGGGCCGCAAACGACACGAAGTCGGGGTAGGCTTCGTAAACGCCGCCGCCGGCACCGCAGCACCACGAGTACTCCTTTATCCTCTCCATCTCCATAAGCTCGAGACCCGGTATAGCCGCGAGCACCTCCCGGGGAGCATCATAAACGCCCTTCTTCCCGGCGCGCTTCATGCTCATAGGCCGCACCAGCTTGTCGCCTTCCCAATCCCCCAGGAACGGTTCTCCCATCCTGCCCAGGTGGCACGGGTCGTGGTATGTCACCGCCATCGGCACCTCGCGCCGCAGCCGCAGCCTGCCCTCTGCCACCAGCCGTCGCACATACTCGCTCATGTGCACGACCTCGCAGGGGAGCTCTTTGCCCATCCGAGGGTATTGGAAGCGGAACGCCGCGTAGCCATCAGAGCAAGGGGTCACCAGGGTCCGCGCGCCCGAGGCCTTCACCCGCGATAGCATGTCGTCCGCGTAGTTCGCAGCCTCACCGCGGTACCCTAGCTCGTACACCCTGGCACCGCAGCAAGACTCCTCCTTTCCCGCGATGCCGACGTCCACCCCTGCATCGAGCATGAGCTTCACCGCGCCCCTGACGGTCTCCCTCGAATCGGCGTCGTAAGAGTACCGGCACCCGGCGTGGAACATCACCTCGACCTGCTCGGTGTTGATATCCTTGACCGCCAGGCCCTCGGCCCAGTCGCCGCGCTTGGTCTTGGGCTCCCCCAGGACGTTGTCTTCCTTCTTCAGCGCGTCGATCATGGTCATGTGCTCGATTACCAACTGCCCGCTCTCAACGCAGTGCGCCCTGAGCTCGAGCAGTACCTCGGTCAGGTCGATGTCGTCGCGGTATACCTTGCACGCGGCGTCGCAGGCGCCGCACATCTGACACTTGTAGATCATGTCGGTAACGCTGTCGTTGAGCTCGCTCCTGCCCTGCAGCATGGACAGTGCAGTTATCATCCGGCCGGAGCCGGAGTAGGAGTGGAAATTGTAGCGCGCGATTGAAGGGCAGTTTTTGGCGAAGCGCCAGCTCTTTATCTGGTTGTAGGGCACCCACTTGCACGTGGAGCAGCGGGAGCACCCCTCCATGTCGTTGCGATAATCAGCGAGTGCCATCTACCCCACCTCCTTGAAGCAGAGCTTGCCCCGGTTGAGGACGCCGTCCGGGTCCACCATCTCTTTCACTTTCTTGAGCGCCCGCACCGTATCGGGGCAGCGGGAGTAAGCCAGGTCTGCCCAGTGGCCGTACGGGCGGGAGAAGAACGCGCCCGCGTCCGCGAGCGCTCGGCTCGCCTCTGAGAACGTGGTCTCTGCCATGCCGGCCTCGTCCTCGTCCTCCGGGTTGTAGTAGAGGTTAAACTCCAGGTGGCAGGTGCGGCCGTGTTGGATGGGTTGAATGTAGACGCCCAGCTCTTCCACCGGGTAGCCGTTCTTGGCGGCGGCCTCCTCCATCACGGAGATGAGCGAGGTCACCTTATCGAGCGTCGTCAGGAAGAAGATGTCGAGGAACGCGCCGCCGGCCCGTGTCTTGAAGTAAGGGTCGGGGCTTGGATTGCTTATTATCTCGAGCATTTTTCGTGAAGTCACTCCCGGCACCTCGCGCGTCGCCTTCAAGCCCACTGCCTGTGCGATCCCGCCGAGGTCCTTTTCCTGCCATGCGACCTTCTGCTCCGGCAGGAACTCGCCCCCGGTTATCCCGTAGACCAGGGTGTACGGCGCCTGCTTTGCGGCAAGATCGCGTATTTCTTCCAACTCGTCCGCGATTATGGTCGCCA
>Ga0315281_10001355_pt1 | contig 35969 bp, 35 predicted proteins | sample YL17G07_0_MG_FD_204540 | JGI IMG/M metagenome (GOLD analysis project Ga0315281, IMG submission 204540) | Sediment microbial communities from Yellowstone Lake, YNP, Wyoming, USA - YL17G07_0 | ecosystem: Environmental > Aquatic > Freshwater > Lake > Sediment | place: USA: Wyoming | collected...
CCGACGTCCCTTTGTCCAGCCCGGCAAGCTCTTTCCGGAGACTCTCAAGCACCGCCTGATTGACCTCAGGGGTGGCGTGTATCTCCGCACGTTGAATGAGCCTCTTGATGTCTTTCAATGATCGCATTCCGTCACCTGACTGTTCAACAACGAACGCAATTTCTGCAGCCCGCAACGGTACCGGCTGAGGGCCGTCTTGAGGGGCACGTGCTGAAATTCGGCAATCTCACGAAACTTCAGGCCGCCCTGCAGATGCAGAGTGATGGCCTCCCGCTGCTCATAGGAAAGCAGGGCCAGGGCGCCGGCTATCTGCCGGAGTTCTTCACTCCAGATCATCCACTGGTCGGGCCGGCTCCCATTCGCGACGGCGCCGGTGGCCTGCTCCAGTGGGACGGCCCTTCGCACCCGCTCGGCGCGGCTGGCGTTCCGCACGCGGTTGGCCACGCAGGTGGCCAGATAGCTCTTCAGGGAGCCGGTGAGCCGGAACTGCTTCGCCTGGCGGATAAAGGAGGCGAACACATCATGCACGATGTCCTCGGTGGCGATGCCGTCGTTCGATAAAGACACCGCCAGCCGCAACAGATCGTCTCGGTACTTCTCATAGATCCGGCGGAGCGCCTCCGCGTCTCCCCGCCGCAATCTTCGCACCAGGACTCGGTCTTCCAGCACCGGCTCACACCTTTCGATCGAACGCTCCGGCCCATTTTACACCTATAGAACACCTCCGCCGACACGTTTACTCATTCGGACAACGAGTTTTTCATGGAAGGAGTCACAATTGCCGCTGGCCGCCTCCGTAGAGACGCAAAATCTTGCGTCTCCATTGCCACGAGCGCAGGAAAAAGGCCGGACCATACGGCTCCGGCCTCGGTGGTATTGGATCAAAATGGCCCGAAGTTACTGATCTTGTGGTTGCGCCGGCTGGGGCTGCAGGGGATACGAGGGGACCACGGCACGTTTCGCCGGTCCCCGGAAGGAGGGAAGCCTGTTGCCATAGCGGAATTCCTCCGGATATGCCGACCCCGGAGGGGTGTAGATGTTGTACCACAGTCCGCCTTTTGTTGTCAGCCTGGATCGTATCCGCTCGAGTAGGTCCATGTATCCCGCCCAGCCACCGGCCTGCGCATGGCTGATCAGCCAATCGGCGACAGGGACCGCCTCCTCGGGCTGCTCGTAGTAAAATAGAATAGTCAGGTCACAGCCGCGGGCGAAATCCTCCCAGACCGGCTGGCGCCCGCTTTCGACTTCCGCGCAGGCTTGGCGGAATTGTGCAGCGCGGAGTTCTCGCAATGCCGGCCAGAAATCCTCTCCCTTGAGCGTTTCTATGGACATGATCGCCTCCGCCAACTCGTCGCCGATGGTCAGGTCGTTGGGCTCCTGGGCGTGCGCGAGCTCCAGCAGCACCCGGGCCATGTAGCCATAGCGGTAACTCGTCGAAGAGAAGTCGCCGCCCACGTCCCAGTACTTCTCGCGCAGCAGGACACCGAGTTGGACCAGCTTGTCCACGGGACAGGATTTCAGATTCAGTTTCTCATCCAATTCCTGCCGTAGTGAGTCGCGCAGGTCGGCATATCTCGGCCAGGCACCCATCACCTTGTCTCGTGCCGCCAAGATCTCTTCTATGCCGGTTACTGCCTGGATCGGCTGGAGCGGTGTCTGGTCATCACTCAGCAGGCCAAGCTCCTGCAGAGGCCCGAAATCCACGTCCACCGGCTTCTGCGCGGCGAGGACTGTGTCCGGCTGTTTGGGGCGGTTCTCGGCGGGCCGGTCCTCTTGCTTGAAGTCCGCCGGAATCACCGGGGTGAAATCCGCTTCCGTCAGACCTATGTTGCACCGAAACTGGTCCCGGATCAAACGAGCGTACGTATCCGAGCCGCGCACTTTCCCTTCCGATTCCATCCAGACCGGTAACTCCGTCCGGATGTCCACCCACAGCCGGCTGACGGCGTCATCGAGCAGCGGACCATTCATCACTTTCTGTCCCTGTACCTCGATCCCCTCGACGACGATTCCGTCAATCGTCGTCCGTCCCAGTTTCACATAGGGCCCCGCCAGGATGGGACGAAGCTCGCACATGGGATCCAGCGACGTGGTCTGCGTCACCGGCTCCGGCTGACGACGGAAGGTCTTGCTTACGATAGAAAGGCCCACGAACTGCTGTCCCTTCACCAGGGTGTAATATTGACCGATCAACCTCCCCTCGCTGTATTGATCCCAGCGACTCCCGAACTCGGAGGAATAGTAGCACCAGGTTTCCCATTCTTGCTTGAATTCAAACCCCGGCGTCCGGACGCCGCTGCTGTTAATCTGCCGCTGGCGATATACGAAGTCACGTACCTGATCGAGCTTCTGGGCCACGCCGGCCCAGGCCACGCTGGTGCCATCGAAATGGCCGCCGAGGTACGCGACGCCCAGGGCGGCGGCGAGTACAATCGCGGCCGCGATGGCTGCTTTGGAAAGTCTGCTCATGATAATTCCTCTCCAGATAAAAATCCTGTCCGCCTGGTTGGATGTGTCAACACGTTTGAGGGCCTGCAGCATGCGCTCTTGACGGCCTGCCATCTCGGCGTCGATCGCCGCAAAGTGGTCGGCCAGTGAGGTGTCCTCTTGCTGCAAGGCCCGCAGATAGTCCCGGCAGTCCGCACAGGAGTCCAGGTGCCTGCGCAACTCTTCCGAGCCCAGGCCCTGCCCCATGCCCGCGACGAAGCCGGCAATCTCTTCTCTCATTCTTTCGCAGTCGTTAGTCATGAGAACCCCCTTCGGTCAGCAACGCATGCAGTTGTTGGCGTGCCGCTTTGAGTCTCTCATAGGCCAGGGAGGGCGAGATGTGCAGTTGCCTCGCGATGCTCCCGGCGTCCTTGTGCTCGAAGTAGTACATGGTCAGCGGCAATCGCAGTTCCTGGGACAGCCGCCGAAGGGCACGTTCGAGATCGTGATTCTCGTGCGTCCCTGCTTCGGCCACCGTTTCCGGCTCGGCAGGCAGCATCTTCGCCCGCTTTTGCCGCCGCAGAAAATCGAGGCACAGATTCCTGGCGATCCGCAGAATCCACGGCTCGAACCGGTCCGCCCGGGCCAGTCGCCCGATGTTCTGAAGACCCCTGAGCATGGTCTCCTGGGCCACGTCTTCGGCATCGTGCACGTTGGCCAGTATGCCGAGGCACAAAGCGAAGACGCGCTTGTAGTGCTTCTTGACCAGCACAGCATACGCCGCTTTGTCGCCTTGCCGGCAGGCGAGAACCAGGTGTTCATCCGCATGATCGTTCAATCGGAGCTCCCGAATCTGCTACCCTAATCAAGACGGACAGCGGGTCCTGGGATTCCAGAAAAATCGTTTCCGGCAGGCACAAACGTCATTCGCCTGCCCGTTATCGACGATTCCGACGGGGTTAGCGCGGTATCACCGTGCCCGACAGTTCCGGGATGAAGATGAGGTCGGAGCTGGAGAGGGATTGGTTATGGACCTGGATGGCCAGCACGTTGACGCCGGGGACCAGGTCTTCGATGTGGCCGCTCAGGTCGATCGGCTGGGGCGGGCAGGGGCCCGTGGGCGTGCCGGTGCCGCAACAGGCCTCCCGGCTGGCGCTCGCCGGCCGGTCGTATTTGGGAGAGCTGGGGGCCGCCAGGGCGGCGACTCGAACCCCGTTAAGATAGGCGATGTAGCCGTCGTCCACGTCTATCGTGAGAAACAGGCCGGTCAGCCGTGCGAGGTCCTCGATGACGAACTGCCGGCGCGCATATACGCTGATATATTTGTTCCGCATGTCGCTCAGGTTCGTGGCGAGGCGCAGTTCATAGCCTTTGCTGGCTTCATAGCCGATGGGTGTCGGCCCGGCGAGCCAGGTACTGTCGTCGAACGCCGGCGTGTTCCAGTTCGCCGGCGGCTCCTCCGTGCCCTTGAAATACCGCCATTCGTCGCCTACGACGACCAGCGGCTCGCCCACGCCACAGGTACCGCGGCAGGTCACCTGCTGGTATCCGGTCAGCTCCGCGTTCACCGGATTGCTGAGTCTGACGCGCACCTCGCACAGGCCCTCGACGGAGTGAGTGTCAAAGGCGATGTGCTTGACCGTCTCGCCCGGCATAAAATGCAGGGTGCCCTCGGCGAGGCGCTGGTCCTCCGTGTCAATCGCGTAATCCACGAAGACAGCGTTGGTCGTGAAGGTGCTCAGACGAACGGCGATGCCCTTGGCCAGTGCGGAGAGATTGAGCGTGTCCTTGAGGGTCGCAAAGCCAATCCCCACGACGTCAGCCGGTGTGGGCAGAAACGACGCCAGCTCGCCCACCTGATTGGGATCAGCCTCCGGATTCCAGAGCGTGTTATCCGGAAACTCGGGATCGGGGGCGCTGATGTAGTTGCCCCGGATATCCATCTGCGACAGGTGAACATTCCAGTTGTCCCAGGCCCGGCCCCAGATATCCCGCTTGTTGAAAAGCAGCAGGGAGTCGCGGATTTTCAGGAAGCCGTTATAGGTCCAGTCGTAGTTGTCGCCGAAGCGGGCGCCCACCGCGTTGGCCGTACTGAAGCAGTGGACGGCGTTCACATCCGGCGAACCGAAGCCGCATTCGATCCCCTGCCCGCAGTTCAGAGCGACGGTGTCCGTGGAAGTGCGACTGCCTTTCTCCGACCAAGCCAAGGCTTCGTGATACGTCGATTCGAACCAGCATCGATGGACCGCCACCGAGCCGTTTGAGCCCGAGCCGCCGTCGACCCCGTCATCGAGCGCCCAGCCGACAAGGCAATCCGTGAGCGAATGGGCTCCGCCCGTCAGGTAGAGAGCGTCATTGTCGTTGTCTTCAAAGGGGGCAGTCGCCGACGGAAATTCGATTATCGCGCAGTCCTCAAGAGTCACGGCCCCGCCGTTGTATTGACCGGCGGTGATACATTTCTGAACGAGACAGCGCGTCATGGTCAGGTAGCCGTTCTCGCCGTGTCCGGCCTGACCCCGGTTCTCCACGAGATAACAATCCGTCAGAGTCACGCGGGCTCCGTTGGAGACGAAGAGCAGAGGCTGCTCGCCGCGATGGCTACTGCCGTGGCCGGGGTTGTGACTGAACCAGCTCGGATCGGCCCCGCTGCCCGTAAGAATCGCGCCGGTGAATTCGCCGCGCGAGGAGCTTTTCTCGAAAATGAACCCACCCCAAGGCTTTGTTCTGTCCCGGCAGGTGAAGACGACGGGCCGCTGCGTCGTCCCATTGACCACGATGCGACCCTCCACGGCGATCTCGATATCGGGATCGATCACGATCACGCTGCCGCTGCCGATGGTCAGGGTAGCGCCCGCTCCGATGGTCAGTGCGCCATCGGCGTCACCCATCACGCGCATGCGGGCGTTCTCGCCCCAATCCGTCGACGCGGCGACATCTTCCGAGACCGTCTGCCAGCTTGTGGCCTCCTCGATCACGATTTGTTTGGGGGTTTGGAGGGATCGAATCTCGGCGGTATAGGCGATGACGTTCGGCTCTGCGGCGGCCGGCAGAAGGACCGACCCGACGCCGCGCAGCAGCCGCAGGGGGTACTGGGCAAAGCCGGCAGCCGTGACGGTGCCGTTGACGCCGACGCGCTGGCCGGACGGGTCCTCGACGCGCGCGATGACCGGGACTTCAAGGCCCACGGGGTATTCGGCCGGTGTGACAATTACGAGCCGGGTGCCGGCGAACTCGGCCTCCGCCGAATCGATTAGTGGGTAAGGGGTCCACGCAGGCAGGCCCCACTCGGAATCGCGCCGTTCCGTCGCCCGGACGATGAAACGAACCAATTTGCTTTCCTGTGCTCCGGAAGACCGGTCGCGCTGAAGCACATTCAGCTCGTAGTATTCGGGCTCATTGACCTCGACGCGGACGTCTGTGGCAACCGGCTTGCCGTTCAGCTCCGCCGTATAATCGAAACCCGCCTCCGTGCGAACCGTAAACGACACGCGGTCCGCGTAAACCTTCTTATCCGCGACGCCCTCAATGGTAATCGCCGCCAGTCCGGACGTGGCCGAGACGAGCAGCGACACGAGCGAAGTCACGAGCTGCCTGTTGAACCTCTGCTTGGTCTGTGTGTACCTCATGAATTCCCCTCACACCATAGGCGAAATCACACTCCAACCGGGCCAAACATCGGCCGCATGTGCATATTCTACCATTTTGGGCAGCTTTCACCAAATAAAACAAGCCGGGTCGCGTGGCCCGGCCGGGATGTCGTCCATCGAGAGTTGCGGGGCGGCTCAGCGGCTCTCTTTGGTTTCCTGCTGCAAAATGCTTCTGGTCTGTGCTTCGCCTGCCTCCGCATGCGGCCTCCAATTGTTCACAATGTCCGACGCGCTGCCGAGGAAGCGCCACGCCCCCAGCGTGTAGCCGAACATGAATACCTGGTTTATTTTTTTGTCGGGCGAGTCCGTGGTGGTATAGATGCCGGCCAGGTCCGACTCCCGCGGCGGCCGGTTCTCCACCTCGATCCTGCAGACCGTCGTCTTGCCGAGGCCCTCCAGCAGCTTGGACCTGAGCTCAGGCGAGGACAGGCGCGGGGACTGCCTGGCAAAAGGAAGGACCTGCATGAGAATGTTGGGGTCCTGGTGATAGTAGGCACTGATGAGCGTCAGGAAAGCATTCGCCGGGGTGGACAGGTCGTGGAGTCTGCGTCCCTCCAACGCCTCGCTTCTTGCCTGCTCAAGATACTGGACGATCTCGCGTTCGCGCGGGCTCACCGGCGTTTGCAGGAAGGGACCACCGGCCACCCGCTTCTCCTGCCGCCACTTCACGAGGTCGTCCTTCCATTGCTTCAACTCGTCGGCGGATACCGGCGACAGCGTCGTCATGAACTCTCTCAGGGCGCCGAAAAACTCGTCCGGCTGATCCACAAAGGCACTATGGCCGGATTCCGGCAGCATGAGGAGCTTGGCCCTCGGATGGTTCTTCTGGAACCGCTGGGGCTTATCCGTATTCCACGACATGTCCCACTGGCCCTCAAGAATGAGCGTGGGGATGGGGCAGCGCGCGAAGGCGCCCGCCAGGTCCACTTCGTCGGCGGACTGGCTCATGATGGCATTGAAGTTGTTGTCGTGCACCCATTCATAGAGGACGATCTGGGCGATCTGCTCGCGGTCGGGTTTATAGTAGGACTGGCGCTTCCAGTCGCCATTGAGGAAGTTGTTGTAGACCATCTGAGCCATGGACAGGCCTGGCGTGTTGCGGATTTCATTGATCTTCGCCCGCTCCTCGGGCGACAGGAATTCCCGCGCCCGGGAGGGAAGGCCTTCATCGCGGATACCCGTGGAGGCGCACGCCAGGACCAGCCCCCTGAGGCTTTCCGGATACTGCACCGCGTAGCACTGGGCGAGGAGTCCGCCGTGGGAGTGGCCCAGCACGACCCATTGGTCGATCCCCAGCGCTTTGCGCAGGCGGTCCAAATCATCCACCGCTTGGTCCATGCTGTAGCCTTTTCCCGGCTGATAATCGGATAGCCCGCAGCCCCGCTGGTCATAATAGATCACGCGGGCGAACTTCGCGGCTTGGGAGAAATAGGGGTGATAAAGATGGTGGGTGGCGCCGGGGCCGCCGTGGACGATGACAAGGGCTGTGCCTTGGCCTTCCTGTTCGTAATACAGCTTGCAGTCCCCGATATCCACTTTCTCTTTCCGGATGCTCATCCCGTCACACAGGCGGGGGACGTGAGGAATCTCACGGATAATGCCCGGCTCGATGTGGACGACTCGATCCATAGCTCTCTCCCTCTTCGGGACCTGCTGTTTTGGTTGTGCCGCGCCGGGTGTCGCTCGCTGCGATGGAGCACCAGGACAGGCACTGGTAAAAAGACCGGCCCAGAAAATAAATGCGAGTACCAGAAGGACAGCTTCGTACGTCATGATTTTCTCCTTTCGCCCCTCCCGTGAGAGGCCTGAGTGTGCACCGTCTCCGCAGAGACGCAAGGTTTTGTGTCTCGACAACGCGATGTTATGGATTCCGAGCGGCAGGAACCGGAATGAGCTTGGCGTCCGGCGTAAACCGGATTTGCCCGTCGTTCTTGAGCCACTGCTCCCAGGCGGTGATGACCGCTTCGTTCTGCTCCGGCGTGCCATTGGGGTCATAGCCGAAGTCCCGGCCGGTGACGAGCCGCAGCCGATTGAGCATCTTGGTCACGACCTCCTGGTCGGTCGGCTTGTATTCGCCCAACCGTACGAGAGGATTGTCCGCGTACTCGAAAACAAACCCGGCCGAGGGGATTCGCAAGGTGCGGACCATTGCCGGCAGACAGAGCCGCCAATCCGCTTTGGCCTCCTCCTGCCTGCCGAGCCGGGTGTAAGCCAGACCCCGGGCGTAGTAGCAGGAGGAGAGATCTACCCGGCCTTTGAACGCATCTTTGAGCTTTTCGAGCATCTGGGTGAATTTCTCGATGGCCAGGTCGTACTGACCCAGGTTGTAGTAAGCACTGCCAAGCCAAAACCAGGCCCAGGTGTCATATCCAACCTTGACAACCATTTCGAATTTCTCCGCCGCCTCGGCCGAATCGCCGCGCGCGAGGGCATGCATCCCTTGCCGGAAGTTGTCTCCTGCATTTTTCTTCAACCGCTCTTCTTCCACGAACCATTCCGGCAGCGAGCCGGTGGCGCCGGGGCGGTTATCGACGACCGTATAGCCTTCCGGGATGACGATCTCGAAGACTCCGGGCGGCGGCTCCTCGTAGCTGAGCTCGCTATCTCCTGCGACAATCGGCAGCTTGGTCTCGGTGTCAATGTAACACTCGCCATGGACCGCCGGCCACCATACCTTGTGAGCCCGTCGGCCCTGGTACTCGATGTTCTCCTCCAGAACCTTGCCCTTCTGATGCAGGTTTTCGAGAGCCTGCCCCAGCAGACTGGCCCACACGTATTGCTGGCCGGGACGGTCGGAAAGAAGGATCACCGCTTTCTTGTCGTACCGGTACACGGCGATGGACTCACCATCCTCGATCACAGCGACCGGATTGGGCGGTTTCTCCTGCCGGTATCGAACCTGTGCGCCGTCCGTCCCGATCTCGATCCAGCGCTCGGAGCGGATTCGGCCTGTATCGTCGCGCTGGATCACGTGCACGAAGCGAACGCTCTGCAGGGCGGTTACAGTCTGGTCAAGGGCGTAAGCGGGTGCGGAGAGCCTGACCCAGAGAGCCACCAACAACAGCGCCACCGCAATCCCCGCCGCGGCGGAAGCCGCTTTGGCAGCGAGACTCTTCGTGATGATCCTCCTTATGGTCGGCCCGTGGTGGGCCGGGTTTGTCCCCGCGGATTCCTCTCTCGCACGCAGAACCTCGGTCCACAGCCGGTCGTGCAGTGTCGTGCCGGCGGCAAAACGCAGCTTGCCCCGGATTGCCTGCTCCATTTTCCTCTTCGGTGTCATGGTTCCACCTCGCCGTTCAACCGGGCCCGCAGCCGGGCCAGGCCGTAGCGGTACCGGCCCTGAACCGTGTTGATGGACGCCTGTTGCAGCTTCGCGATGTCCCGGAACTTCAGGCCGGCGGTGAGCCGAAGCAGCACGACCTCGCGCTGATCTTCCGGCAGTTCGGCGACCGCTTCGTTGAGCCGAGCCGCCTCCTCCGTGAAGATGACCATCTCGTCCGGCTCGGGCGGCCCGGTTGCAGAGATGCAGAATTTTGCGTCTCCACACGTGTGTCTTCGCAATTGCCTCTTATGGTCCCGCACGCGGTTGACGACACTGGTCGCCAGATAACCGCTCAAGCTGCCGTGCAGCCGGAAATCCGGCGCGGACCTGGCGAACGCCACGAAGACGTCGTGTACGACATCCTCCGCGGCGGCCTTGTCGTTCAGCAGGCCCATCGCCAGGGTCAGCATCGCGTTGAGGTACTTCTCGTAAATGCGCGATAGTGCCTCTTGGCTGCCCCGTCTGAACTTCCATTTGAGCAGTTCGTCTTCCAGCATCGTGCCCACTCACCGGTCCGGCTCGACCGAGCTCGTCACACTCCGAAACGGCCGTTTTCACCATGTACCACGTTCGAGGTGCGGCTTTAGTATACCCCCGCCGGATTTTCTCCGCGCAAAAGAAGAGGCCGAACCAATGGTGATCCGGCCTGCCGGGAGAAAGACCCCTGTCGATGGATGTTCGCTATTTCATCTGCTCATAGTCCGGCGGGATATTCGGCTCGAAGAGGCGCGCGTCAAGCGGGGCGTTCCACTCGAAGTTTTCCATGATGAACTTGTGCGGCCTCATCTGGCCGGCTTCCATTCCCAGCCCCTCCGTTTCGATCCGCACCGGCAGATTCGTTTCTACGTCCACCCAGAGGCGTATGATGCTGTCGTTGCCGACAAACTCGCGGCATTCGATGCCCTCCGCGGCGACACCGTTGATCGTGGCGCGTCCCAGCTTGGTGTACGCGCCGGATAAAATCATCTTGAGCCATGTCCTCGGATCGTCCCTGTCGCCGGCCGCCTCCTGTTCGGAGAGGTCGACGCGCCAGTACTTCTTCTTATCCACGCGAATCTTATAGGCCACCTTCTTGCCGGGCAGCCGGTACTGGATCATGCTCAGCTTGCCGTCAAAAAGAACGTCGGACCGGGTCCCGTAATCTCCCGCCACGTAGTTCTTCGAGGGGAGCACGAGCTTCTTATCCTGCGAATAGGTGATTTCCACCGTCATGTCGTAAATGACCATGGGAGCCTGCTCGGCCTTCAGCATGACCTGGGCCCATACCACGCCGGACTTGCCGCCGGTGCCCAGAAACTCAGTCAACCCCAAGACGACCGCAAAGATGATGACGGCCGCCACCGCCAATTTGACATACGTATTCTTCATAACGAGGCTCCTCGCGCCCGGCCGCCCTGGGGCCGAGGCGTTGTTTGTCGCTTCTTCATGGGCCGCCCGTACGATCTCCAGCACGGCCTTGTCCGCCTGGGGGTTGGTACTGACCGCCGCTTTATCGATGAATCGTCTTATGTCATCCGCCGGTCTCATTTTTGAGCTCACCATTCAAAATTGACCGCAGTTTGGCCATGCCGTACCGGTATCGGCCCTGGACGGTATTGATCGATGCGTTCTGAATCCGGGCGATCTGTCGGAAGGTCAGGTCTCCCTGCGTGTAGAGGCTGACCACCTCGCGCTGCTCGTAGGGTATCTGGGCCAGTGCCCGGCTCAACGATCGAAGCTCTTCATTCAAAATGGCCCACTGCTCCGGCCTTCGGAAGCCGCTGACGAGGCCATCCGCACCGTCAAGCCCGATGGTCTCATGCCTTTGCTGGTCGCGCCTGCGATTACGAATCCGGTTGGCGAGGCACGTGATCAGGTATTTCCTGAGGTCCCCGGCCGGCCGTATCCTCGCGCCACATTGGGCGAAGCTCACAAAGACGTCCTGCACGGCATCCTCGGCGGTATTGACGTCGGTGACCAGCGAGACCGCCAGCTTCAGCAGATCGTTCTTGTACTTCTCATAGATCCGCCGCAGGGCGTCTCTGCTGCCGCGTTTGAATCGCCAGATCAGTAGCCGGTCTTCTATCATCGAACGCATCGATTTCCCGAAAGATCTTTCTTCACCTATAGCACACCAAACTCCCCGATTTTCGTATCCCGAAAACGGAATTCCCACCATTGTAAGGCCGCCCGTCCGCCGCGCAAAAGAAAAGGCCGAGCTTTCATCGGCTCGGCCTGAAGGAGCGATTCGTATCTGCGTGTCGGCTATTCGAGCGGCCGGAAGTCAGGTGGGATGCTGATCGCGCGGTCGCTCGGACTGAACTCGACGTCCCACTGGAACTGGTCGACGAACCCCGTCTGCCGGACGCTGCCATCCGCGCCGGCGGCAGCCTCGAGTTCAATCAGCACCGGAAAGCCGGTTTCCGTACTGGCCCACAGTCGACCGACGAAGGTCTTGACGGGGTAATTGGCTCCAAAAACGGCCGGATCTGTGGTCTCGATGCCCTCGCAGAGCACGCCATCGATGGTCCTGGCCCCCAGGCTCTTATGCTCGTGGGACACGAACTGGCTGGTGACTTCCTCCGGGTGCATCCATCCACTCTGCACCGACTGCACGGCTTCTTCCTTCATCGGCTCTTTGGCATACACGTTAGAATCGTAGGCCAGCCACACCAGAGTCTTCGTGCTCAAGTCGAAATTGATCGTCCGCCGGATTTGCCCTCCCCGGTACCACTCTGTCCGTGAATGCACCGGCGACTTGTAGTGCATCATGTAGCCCTTGGGCCAATCATCGTTGGGGTCTCCCACGCCGGTCCCGCGCGTACGATAAATAACCCCGCGGCTGGCTTGCACCTGCTGGGCCACCTTGGCCCAGACCACGCCGGACTGGCTGCCGCTGCCGATGAATTCCACTATCCCCAGACCAACCACGGCGATGACCGCCGCGGCAATACCCAGTTTGACTATTGGACTTCTCATGATCGTTCTCCTTATGACCGGCTCGGGAGCCGGTGTTGTCTCATTGGATTGTTCTTGTGCGTGCCGGAGGCGGGCGAGCACGCGGTCGTGCAGGGCCGGACCGGCGGTAATGTTCAACTTGCTTCGGATGGCTTCTTCGATGCTTCCTATCGGTTCCATTTTTCCACCTCGCCGTCCAACGTGGACCGCAGCCTTTCCAGGCCGTACCGGTACCGGCTCAGAACCGTATTTGTGGAGGTCTGCTGTAGCCTGGCGATGTCCCGGAACTTCATGCCGGCCTTGAGCCGCAGCAGCACGACCTCCCGTTGCTCGTCGGGCAAATCGGCGACCGCCTCGGTGAGGAGCTTCGCCTGTTCGCTCAGGATCACTGCCTGATCCGGGCCTGTCGGTTCCGTAGAGACGCAACATTTTGCGTCTCTACAGGTCTGTCGTTGCCGCCGCCTTCTGTAATCGCGCACGCGGTTGACGACACTCGTCGCCAGGTAGCCGCTCAGGCTGCCCCGCAGGCGGAAGTTGTGCCGGGATTGCGCAAAAGACACAAACACATCCTGCACGACATCCTCGGCCGCCGCCGCATCGTTGAGCAGGCCCAGGGCCAGGGTCAGCATCGAGTCGAGGTACTTCTCATAGATGAGCGTCAGCGCCTCATCGCTGCCCCGTTTGAACTTCCACTTCAGCAGTTCGTCCTCGAACATCGGCCGCCCGTTCACTCGGTCTGAAGAATGATCATTCTCACATAGTACTACGTCCGAGGGAATGGATTATTCTGACCACGCGGATTTCTTCTGCGAATCTGTGATGGGGGCGCATGAAGAAGGCCGAGCCTATCGGCCCGGCCGTTGGAAGGGTCGTTTTGTGCAACGCGTTGGCTGCTACTACAAGGGTTCGTAGCCGGCGGGGATTTCAGGCTCGATACCCTCGGCCAACAGGTCCACGTTCCACCGGAACTGGTCCAGCGTGCCCGTATGACGGATGCCTCCCTTAGTACCCTCGATTTCCGCGAGGACGGGGTAGCCGGTCTCCACGCCGACCCATAGCCGCCCTGTACCGCCGTCCGGGCCCGTCGCTTCGATGCCCTCGCAGAGCACGCCGTCGATTGTTTTTTGGCCCAACGCACGGTGTTCGAGAGATAGGGCGAGGTTGATCAGGTCCTGGGGGGCGCTCCAACCCTTACCCGCCCGTGCTTGCTGGACCCGCTCATCGCTCATTGCCTCCTTGCTGTACATCTTGCGATCATGGAGCACCCCTATCAGGGTCTTCGTATCCAGATTCGTGTAGATCGTACGATGTATCTGACCGCCTCGATACTTGTCCATGCGCGAGACCGCCGCAGAACGCCAGAAGATCGTATAGGCATTGGGCCAGTCGTCATTCGGATCGCGTGAACCGGTCCCTCTTGCCCGGAAGATAACGCTCGGGCTCGCCTCCACATTCTTGGCCACCTCGGCCCAGACTACGCCCGAGGTGCCGCCGGTGCCGAGGAACTCCACGATTCCTATACCGAGCACGGCGATAATCACCGCCGCGATACCCAACTTCACAATTGAATTCTTCATGATCATTCTCCTTATGGCCGGCCGGTTGACGGCCGGCTCTGTCTCTTGGGATTGTTCCTGTTCACGCAGGGCGCGAGCGAGCAGTTGGCCTCGCAGCGGCGGGTCAAAGGTGAGATTCAGCTTCGTGCGGATCGTCTCTTCGATGGCGTTCTTCGATCTCATCTGTTCGCCTCGCCATTCAATAAGGACCCCAGCCGGTCTAAGCCGTAGCGATACCGTCCCAGAACCGTGCTGATGGACGTTTGCTGCAGCCGGGCGATGTCCCGGAACTTCAGGTTCGCCTTGAGCCGCAGCAGAACAACTTCGCGCTGCTCCTCGGGAAGCTCGGCGATGACGCCGTTGAGGCGGGCTGTTTCCTCACGGAGGATGGCCGCCTGCTCGGGTCCCGCCGATTCGGACACGGGGTCCGCCGGTCCGGCGGCATCCCTGCGCAGGACCTGCCGTTGCAGAGACCGGTGACGGTCCCGCACGCGATTCAGGACGCCCGTCATCAGGTAGCTGCGCAGGCTCCCGTGCGTGTTCAAGCCCTTGGCCGACCGGGCGAAGGAGAGGAACACGTCCTGCACCACGTCTTCGGCGGCGGCCCGCTGGTTCAGCAGGCCCATGGCTAAGGTCAGCATCGAATCGATGTACTTCTCATAGACCCGCGCCAACGCCTCTCGGCTGCCCCGCCTGAGCTTCCATTTGAGCAATTCGTCTTCGAGCATTCGTTGTCCACTCACGCCGTTTCAAGAATGATCATTCTCATATAATAGCACGTCGCAGAGGGTCCATTATTATGGAATTGCCGACGGGCGCATGAAAAAGGTACACGACAAAAAGTGGCAGTTGAGAACGTGTCGCCGTTAGGCCTCACCTCGGTTCGGAGGAAACCTGGCTCCATTTGTCATGTCGAGCGGAGCGCGGCGCGGCCTCCGGCCGCAACCAAAAATGCTTGCTAAAAAAACAAGATGTTGCGCCTTTGCAGCGCAGCGAAGTCGAGACATCTGGCTTCGGATATGGCGTGTCGCCCGTTCGCGGCCAGATTTCTCCGCGCGGCCTTCGGCCTTGGTCGAAATGACAACGAAGCCCAGGATTCCTTCCGAATTGGTGTTTCGGCCGGTGATGTTGTGGCCTTGCCACAATTTTGTCGTGCACCCGCATAAGAAAGGCCGAGCCAACCGGGCCCGGCCTGTGATAGCCGCGTGCGTTCGTGTGGGGGCTGTGGCGATATGTCGATGTAGTCGGCCGCTATTTCCGCTGCATCCGCCTCAATCACTACTCTGTCGGCGAGATGTCGAGATAACCCGACGGGATGTTGGGCTCGAAGAGACTCTCGTCTATTTCCACATCCCACTGAAACTGGTCCTGGACGAAGGTATGGCGTGCGCCGTCATATACACGTTCGCCCTCGAATTGGACGGGATAACCCGTTTCCACACTGACCCATACGCGGGCCATGGGAGTCTCCGGCGGGTTACCACCGCCGTAGAAGGCCGGGTCTGTGGTTTCGATCCCTTCGCACAGTACGCCAGCGATGGTTTTCTGCCCCAATTCCTTGTACTTGCAAGACAGAAACCTCTGAACCCACCCGTTCGGGTCCGCCATCCGGAAATGATCCGGCATCTTCTCGGCGGTCATCTTGACATATGATTTGTGATAGTAGTCAACCAGGGTCGTGGTCTTCGTGTTGCAGTCGCTCCAGATGGTCTTGATGAGCTCGCCTCCTTTGTATCCGTCAAGTCGTGACTGCGTGCTGGACCAGTGGTTCATAGTGAAGTCGATTCCCATGTTATACGTATCCGGCACGATGTGTTCGGTGGTGCGGAAGATGACACCTCGGCTGGCTTGCACCTTCTGGGCGACGTCGGCCCAGACCACGCCGGACTTGCCGCCCGTGCCGACGAACTCCACTATCCCCAGACCCACCACGGCGATAGTCGCCGCAGCGATACCCAACTTCACAACTGGACTTCTCATGAGTGTTCTCCTTCTGAGAGTCGGCGTTGCCGCCGCTGTGTTTGTCTGTGATAGTCCGTGCGCGTCCAGGACCGCACGCCGCATGCGCTCGTGTGTCCCGTCGCTCGCCCGGACGTCCAAATCCTTCTTTACGATGTCTTCGAAGTTCTCGTTGCTTCTCATGGTCAGACCTCACCATCAAGAAGGGCCCTGAGTTTTTCCATGCCGTAGCGGTACCGCCCGTGCACCGTGCTGACCGAGACGCCCTGGAGCTTCGCGACTTCCTTGAGTGTCATCTCCTGCTTGGTGCGCAGGACGACGACCTCCCGCTGCTCGTACGGCAGCTCGGCCAAGGCTTGGCCGAGCCGCTCGCAGCGCTCGCTGTACAGCAGCGATTGGTCGGCTTCGCTCCCCTCGGCGGGGCCTGCGGCAGGCCGGTCCAAATGACGCTGCCGGACTCGCTCGCGGCGCGCCTGGTCCCGCACACGGTTGACGACACACGTGGCGAGATACGCCCTCAGGCTGCCTTTGATACCGAAGCCATCCGCGCTGCGGGCGAAGGAGACGAACACATCCTGCACCACGTCCTCCGCCTCATGGGAGTCGTTCAGAAGCCCCAGGGCCACGCTCAGCAGCAGGTGCACGTACTTCTCGTAGATGCGGGCCAGCGCCGTGCGGCTGCCGTGCTTGAACCGCCATTTCAATACCTCATCTTCGATCATCATCGGCTCACGTACTCAAGCTAAAGAGCGCTCTCACCTCATATCACGGCCGTGCGCAACCATTTTACATTATCCGCGCAGAAAAAAGGCCGGATTCATCCGATCCGGCCCTGTTTCATCCAATTTCACATCTGCCCTTTTGGGCGGCGTCACTTCGGAGGTGTTACGGGAGCATTCTGAGGTTCTCCAGAGAGGTCGTATTGGGAAAGCCTCTTGGGCTCGATGAACTCGACGTGGCTGTCGAGGAACAGCACGTACGTGCCCCTGCCTGTGGCCAGCAGCGTCCTGTCGTAGGCCACCACCAGCGAGGGCGACTGTGAGAACATGAGTCCCGCCCCGAGATATTCCACGTTCTCCACGATCCATTGATACCGATCCTCGCGGCCTATGCGCTGCCTGATCTCCTCGAGCGACTGCGGCAGCCGGTCCTTGTTCTGATTGCCGTAGATCCGCAGGCTCCGCCCGAGCCGGTCGAGATACGACTGTGACCGGTCATGCCGGTCCCTTTCGGCGTTCTTCTGCATCACGGACTCGACTCCGCCGGACAGGCCATACTTTGCGAACTTCTCGGGCCCGACGAACTCGATGTGGCTGTCGAGGAACAGCACGTTCGTTCCTTTGCCCTTGGCCAGCAGCGTCCTGTCGTAGGCCACCACCAGCGAGGGTGATTGTGCGCACGTGACTCCCGCCCCGACATATTCCACGTCCTTCACCATCCACTGGTACTGCTCCTCGCTGTCCGCGAGTTCCCGGATCTCGAGCGACTCCGGCAGCCGGTCCTCGTTCTGATTGGCGTAGATCAGCAGGCTCCGCCCGAGGCGGTTGAGCCACTCCGCCGACTGGAGAAGCTGGAGCGATTCGGCATCGTCCTGTATCTCGCCCTCGATCCCGGCGGGCGCGTCCTCCAACACCATCCTGTAGCGGAACTGCACCGTCTGCCCGGAGCGATCCATACCGCGCATTTGGAGAATTCCCATGCCGCCTTCGCGCGTCTTGAAGGGATGAATGAACTGATACTGGCCCTCCCGAAACAGGATCGGGTCGCGGGATTGATACGAGACCCGGGTCATCGCGTCACGGATTCCCAGCGCGGGTATCGCGGCCCAGAGGCCGGGTTCCCATGTCTGCAGGACCAGCCCCACGCCGGCCAGACAGCCGCCTTCGTCCGATATCCTGGCGATCGCGTCGATTCCATTCTGTTCCAGCCAGCTCAGGAAGCCCTCTGGCGCCAGAGCCAGCGCTTGTGAGGGAATGACGATGGTCCGACCCGTATCGAAGTCAATTGCACACGGCTGCGCCGACGGCTTGTTGGGATCGACGCAGGCGAGTGTTACGACCTGCACGGGGCCATAGCCGGGCAGGGCGGTGCTCTCCACCTGCCACTGGAGCCGAGCCTTGCTCTCGTCGTAGTCACCGATTTGAACGACCGCCAGATTCCCCTCGCTCGTCAGGATAGCCGCGAACCGGTTTTCGCGGGCCGAAACGCTGGTGGCGGTGCTTTCCTGCATCTTTGCCAATATCGAATGTGCCCACCCAACGACATCATCCCACTCCGGCTCGGGCCAGGAGGGCGTAGAGAGCCGCAGGGATGAGCCTGGCATGATCCTCAGCGTGCCGCCGTTTTCTCCGTCCCAGGTCACGTCGAAATCCTCGGGCCGGGCCTGTCGAAGGGGGATAGCGGCCCGGGGGTCCAGATCCAGTGCCGTATTGGCACGGACTTCGGCACTGAAGGCGTGCGTCTTCGCGGCCTTGCCCGGTCGAAACGTCTCCACACCCACGGCCAAGGCGGCGATCAGGACGACCGCGGCGATGGCCGGCTTGACAAATCTGGTCTTCATAAGAACTCTCCATAAGCAGTCGCCGCCCTGGGGCTGCCTCGCCGCTTGCGAGGGACGCAGTCTCCCGGCAACGTCCTGCCATATCTGCCGACGCGTCGCGTCGGTCGCTTTACAATTGGCCTGTTCAATCGCACTTTCTATCGGTCCCATGTCACAGTCTCCCATTCAGGATTGACCGCAGCTTGTCGATCCCTCGTCGATACCTGGCCTGCACGGCCACGAACGAGGCGTCTTGCATCTCCGCAATCTGCCGGAACTTCATCCCGGCCTTGATGCGAAGCACGATCACTTCCCGCTGCTCGTCCGGAAGCTGGGCCAGCGCGTCGTAGACCCGCTGCGTTTGCTCGGCACAGATGAGCGTCTCCTCCGGCGGCTCAGCCTGCGGCTCCGGTCCGGCGCCCGCGGCCAGCCGGTCCCCGTGCCGCTTGCCCGCCCGCAGCCGGTCGCGGGCCCGATTGGCAACACACGTCGCCAGGTAGTGCTTCAGGTTGCCACGCAGTTGGAACTGGCGCGCCATTTGGGCCAGCGACACGAAGACATCGTGCACAATGTCCTCGGAGGCAGGGGCATCATTGAGAAACGCCATCGCCACGCTGAGCAGGTAGTCGAGGTACTTCTCATAGATACGGCGCAGCGCGTCCTCGCTGCCGAGCTTGAACCGCAGCTTCAATAGTTCATCTTCGATCATCGGCCGCTCGTATTCTCAAGAACGATCATTCTCTACTATTATCACGAACCTCACAATCGCTCCAATACATGAAATCTGCGTTTTTTCGCCTGTATCTGCGGACCTGCGGGCTGCGAATCGGGTCCGGCATAATCGGCGCAAAAGAAAAGCCGGGTCCATCAGGCCCGGCCTTTGTGTCAGGAGGGGGGATTCAATCTTGAGGCTATTGGCCGTCTTTGGGCGTGCCAACAGACCAGATGATTTCGGTTCCGTCGCTGAGGACGTACCGTTCTCGTTTGAAGGAGAAGACACGGTCCTCCACTGTCTCCTCATAGGTGCCGAGGTCCTCTCCCGGTCCTGCTTCCTTAAGTTGACGCCATTCTTGCCACCGTTCCTTATTGTCGAACCCACCACCCCATTTAACGCCTTCCCGCATATCCTTGGTTCGGCCATCTGGGAGTTCATATTTGTATTCATGCATTCTCATCTCAACGGTACCGTTCATCACCGTTTCTTCGACCCTGAGCAACTCCTTCTTGCCCTGTTGGCTCAGGATCTTCATCTCTTCCAGATCCCTTCGGGTTTGCTCCACATCAGTTACTCCGTTGGCGTCCATTGTGATGAAGCCCTCGCCTAACGCTCCTTGGCCATCTTCGCTGTAGAAAATGTGGTGAGTGCCGTCAGCGGATTTGCCCCAGTAATAGATCCTTCCAATATTTACACCCACAGCAGTTATGGCTCCGGCGCCGATGCAGACCAGGGCGGCTATTGCGATTCGCGTGGTTGACATTCTCATGATGAATCTCCTTATGTCCCTACGGTCTGGAGCCAACACTTCCGTCCGGCCGTCACCGGCTCGGGCGATGTTGGCCCAGAGGTCCTCGTCCATTGCGCGACTGGCTCTGAACGATATGTGCTTGACAAAGCGTTCTATTTCCTCTGCGGGTCTCATGTCAAAGTCTCCCATTTAAGATGGACCGCAGTCTGTCGATTCCATGCCGATACCTGCCTCGCACCGTTGTGAGCGGCACATTCAGAAGCTTGGCGATTTCGCGGAGCTTGAGTTGTCCGTTCAGGTGCAGGGCGATGACTTCCCGCTGCTCGTCCGGCAGTTGCGCCAGTGCACGTGCGACCAGGCGCGATTGCTCGTCGGACAGGAGCCTCCCATCCGGTGGGTCGAAATCCGACTCCAGGGGCATTTCCATGTCGAGCGTCTGTCCCTGGCGCTTGCGGGCCCGCATCCGATCGCGGATGCGGTTGACCACGCAGGTGGCCAGATACGCCCGCAGGCTGCCGCGCAGCCGGAACCTGGCGCCAGACTGGGCGAACGACACGAAGACATCGTGCACGATGTCCTCCGCGGCGCCGGTGTCGTTGAGCATCGCCATCGCCAGCGTCAGCAGATGGTCGCGGTACTTCTCGTAGATCCGCTGCAGCGCGTCGATGCTGCCGGCCTTGAACCTCAGTTTGAGCAGCTCATCCTCAAGCATTCGCGAACGCCGTTACTCTCATTCCAACGATCGTTGTTCCCTATTATCACGATGGAACCCCCCTATTGGGCACCAGAATTCCGCATTTTTTCTCACCCGGATGAGATAGCGGAGACAGGGGTGTGTCATTCCGAGCGCAGCGGAGGGGAGTCGAGGAATCTGGCCGCGAATCCGGCGTGTCGTCCATTCGCCGCCAGATTCCTCCGCGCGGCCTTCGGCCTTGGTCGGAATGACAAGGCAGCCCGGGGTCTATGAGATTCTCACGAGTGGTCGGTATTCGGCGTGACGTGTTGGAGCGGCACAACGAGAAAGCGAGAGCGGCCGCGGTCGGGGTCGCTCTCGCTGGTTACTCGATCAGGGGGTTATTGACCGCCTTTGGGTTTGCCGTCGGCCCGGATGACCTCGGTGCCGCCACTGAGGATATAGCGCTTGCGCTCGAACGTGAATACCGTACCTCTGACCTCCTGCTCGTAGGTGCCGAGGAGTTCGCCGGCGTTGGCTTGGATGAGATCGTGCAATTCCTTCCAATCCGCTTCGGTGAGGCTCTCCTTGACGCCTTTGACCTCGCCGACGGAGAGGGTCACGATGGTCCCATCACCAAGGGTGACCCGGTGCCTCCCGAAGACGAAGGTCTTGCCGTAGTTGGTCTCCTCGACCAGCTCCAGCGTCTCGCCCTCGCCGAGCCGCTTCAGACGCCAGGTCTCCTCATTCTGCTCGCTGCTGAGCCTGCGCGTCGGTTCCGGCCAGGCCGAATCGCTTTCGCCTATCGTTATCTCCCGACCATCCGCGAGTATATACCGGCAGATCAGCGTGCGGGCGGTCTGACCCTCCACGTCGGTATCGATGATGCTGACGACATCGTGGACACCTTGCGCCCGCAGGCGGGCGGCCTCCGCGTGGTCCTGCTCGATCTGCTCGCCGGTCTGCGGTTTGTCCCGGTCCGGATCGCCTTCGTTGATCTCGCGGGTCCGACCGTCCGCGAGCGTGTATCGAAACACGCAGGTTCTCCAGGGACGTCCGTTGACCTGCTGGTCGATCACGCCCACCAATTCCCGGGCGTTGCGCTGCCGCAGCGCCTCGATTTCCTCCAGTTCGCTCTGCATCTGCTCGACGCTCATTCCGGTGGCGCCCACACTGACTACTCGAGTGGTCACTACTTTGACGCTCTGTTGGACGCCATTGGCATCTTCATAGGTTCCTTCGTAGACGGTCTGAGGGCCTGTGGAGAAGTGATAGGCACCATCCTTGTCCACGCCTTCAAAGTAGTACCGATGAATCTTCACGCCCACGGTGGCGGCGACGGCCCCGGTGCAGACCAGGGCGGCCACCGCCGCGGCGATTTTCCACGCTCTTCCACTTGCAGACATCGATTGTCTCCTTTCGATCGCTCCGAGAATCTGCCGGCGCAACTGCTGCCGATGGAGTTCGGACTCGTGCTCCGGCGGGACGATTCTCTGGAGGTAGCGCTCAATGCGTTCCGTATTCTCATTCATGGCTGCGTTCCTGACGATTCCGGCAAGACGCCCCAACGCACCAGGATTTCCTGCAACCGGGCCAGCCCGCGATGCAGTTGGGAGCGGATCGTGCCTTCCCGTTGACCGGTGATAGCGGAGATCTCCGCGGTGGTTTTGTCCTCGAAGTACCGCAGGACAATCACGGTGCGATACTTCGGTCGCAATTGCTGCATCGCCCGGTGGAGCAGGCGGTACTCTTCGGCCGCCACCGGGCCGTCGCTGACCGCCGGCGCGGCAACCGCGGTTCTATCGGCCGCTTCCGCCGAGCCGTCGTCCCGGCCTTCCAGACTGACGACCCGGGCGCGCCGATGCCGGCGGTAATACGTCCGCACCTCGTTGGTGGCGATCCGATAGAGCCAGGCCCGGAAGGGAATCTGTCTCCACCGGTACCGCCCCAGGTGCCGGAAGACGGCGAGAAAGACATTTGCGGTCAGATCCTCGGCCACGTCGCGATCGAGCGTGCAGTGGTAAATGTAGCCGAGGATCGGGCGGTAGTACTTGTCATAGAGCCGTGCGGCGGCTTCTGTGTCCGTCTGAGCCGCAGAAACCAGCATCTGGTCTTCGTCGAACGTTGCCGTCCGGGAATCCAGCCCGCACTCAAATATGTCTTCCGCCATACCAAGGCTCCGGAGCCCATCTTCACCTATCATAACGCACAGAGGCCGGAAACGTTGCATCCTCCTGTGCAGTTTGCGACGGATGCCGGTTACGAATTGATTCTTCGCGGTGCATCCCGGTCGCTCGGGTGGCCTCAGGCGATGGACTCGGATCCTACAGGCGCAATAGAGAAGCCGGGCTTTAGGAAAAAGCCCGGCGTGCATGGACATTGGTGAGCAATAGGGGTCTAATCATCGATCTGCCACCAGCCGCCGTCGAAGTTGTGCCATTGCGGCCCCAGGACGACGGTGCGGTTGCCACTCTTGCTGACGCACTTCGCCTTGGCATGGTCGCCGGCTTTGTTCATCACGATGGATGTGATGTAGATATCGCCGCCGTTGCTGTTGAGGCTCGACGCCACCATCTTGGCCAACTCCTCGGGGCTTCCCACGTTGCCGAGCCCTTTCTTGAGATTCTCGGCGTCTTCAGCCGTGCCGCCGAACAGGTTCGGGTCGTACGCAACCTGGCCCTTGGCGAGTTTGTACACGTAGTTGATGTTGTAGTTCGCGACCCAGGCGGCGCCGTCTTTGGCCTTAAGGGCATTGATCATCGATTGAATCCGGGCCCGCAGCTCCTTCGGCAGCTTCTCATCCTTGTTGAAGTCATACGGGGGGGCGTTCAGCGCGACGACAATATCCTGGTTCGCAGTCAGCGTCGTTGTCCCCTGGGTGTTGCGGACTTCGACGGAGCCCTCCCTGACCTTCACGGCGAGCAGTTGCACGCGCTCCTTCGTGTTGGCGGCCACGTCGTCCATCATATTCATCGTGAACTGCGTGCCGAGGGCCTTCACCTGGCCGTAAGGGGTCGTGACAATGAATTCGCCTTTGCCTTTGGCGACGGTGACATCGATCTGCCCGGCAACGTGCTCGAAGCCACGCTTGCCTTTCTGAGCAAGAGGAAGAATCTCTGCCCCTGCGCTCAACTTGACTATTGAACCATCCCTCAATTCATAGGTAGTGGGTCCGCGCACCGCTGCCGGGTGCATTTCGATCTCAGATACTTCGATCGCAGGCAGAGGTGTCACTTTGTTGTACGGTTGCACATGTTGATAGATGCCGACTGCTCCTCCGACCGCGACTGCTATGGCGATGACCGCGGCGGCCGCGAGTTTGACGAATGTGGCGTTCATGATGATTCTCCTTATCCGGAGCGGGCGCTGCGTGGGCGGCGTCCGCGAGGTGAGCTTTTCCACGGCCTCGGGGTGCTGCAGCTTCCACTTCTCGAAGTCGGGCTGCGTATCGTCCGAGTGGATGGCCTCGTTCAAAGCCTCGTCCAGCCATTGATCGTCATTTACGCGTCCCATGAGCGACTCCCGAAACCAGCACGTTCTAACCGTTCTGCAATTCTACGCTTGGCCCGCGTGAGCCGGCCGTTGACCGCCGCGGGGGTCAGGTCCAGAACCTGCGAGATTCGGGCCTGCGAGAACCCGTTGAAATACCGCATCACCACGAGCTCTCTCTCCGCGTCGGGCAACTGCCACACGGCCCGACGGACCGCATCCCTTCGTTCTTCCTGCTCCGGCTCACCCGCTTCCTCTGCCGGGACGCAAGCTGTTGCATCCGGGCCGGGCAGCGGGGCGGTGCGGGTCTTGCCTCGGAGCATCTGCTTCGTGACATTGCGGCAGATCCCGCCGAGCCAGGCCCCGAACTTGTCCCGCTCCCGCAGCGACCGCAGGTCCCGGCAGGCGATGGCGAACACCTCTTGGGCCGCATCTTCCGCCGCGTGCTTGTCGCCGAGCTGGGCATACGCCAGAGCCACGATGGGATTGTGATATCGTTGGTAAAGAGCGCCGAAGCTGTCCAGCCGGCCTTGCTGGGCCGCCTCGACCAGAACCGCATCACTCTGTTCCAGAGACTCGATTCTCATTTGCCAAACCTGCTGCTGTTCACCGGTGTGCTGATATCAGCTTCAGCTTTCGTATATATGTGTACCCCCGCGCCCCAAATGAGCGCGCAAAATCGAAATTCTCGCCGGCATTGTACCTGCCTAAGCACGCCCGCGCATAGCCCGTAGGGGCAGGCCCCCGTGCCTGCCCTCCAATCGGTCGAGAGCAGGGTAAGCGATCTCTGCCCGGGAAATTGGCTTTGTTTTTGCAGAGGCACGGTTCGTGTTCTCTCCTCATAACTCTCGCTCGTGACAATAGTTAGTGCCCGTTCCGGCTCCACGAAAATTGGCTTTGTTTTGCACGATTGCCCGCGTGTCCGCCCGTGGGGGATCCGGTCGTTACCTCTTCGCCTGTTCTTGTCATTGCGAGGAGGCCGAAGGCCGACGAAGCAACCTCATCGGTGGCAATTGGCTTTGTTTTCACAGACGCACAATCGGCGTTGTCTTCCCATAAATCTTTTCCTGAAAAGCAGTTATAGTCGATTCTTGGCTCCTGCAAATTGGCTTTGTTTTGCACAGCGGGTCCGGCTCGTAGTGACACCGTCAGACGGTTCCTGGGAAGTCTGAAGTGTGAAGTTTGAAGTGTGAAGTACAGGGTGCCCACTTGAAACTTCCAACTTGAAACCTGAAACTTCTATTGAAAATTGGCTTTGTTTTCGCAAGGACATACTCCGCATTTTCTTCTCATAACTCTCTTTATGGACAGCAGTTAGCGCTGGTTTTCGCTCCTGCAAATTGGCTTTGTTTTGCACGATCGGGTCTTGGGTTCCGGCTGTAGGGCGCGGGTGGACGGAACGATGGAATGTTGGAATGATGGGGTAAGTCAGCCGTCTGGCGTGCGGGATACCGGTGGCTCTTCTGGCATTCCGCCGATAGGTGAGAATTTGCGCTTCACCGACCATGACCGAGCCCCTCCGGATTTGCTATCTACCATTCTCTATTTACTATTCGCCGTTCCATAGTTGTGTATATATCATACATATGTCACGGTTGGCCGTCAAGTGAAATCCGGACCATGTGGGTTTTTTTCTGTCGGCCTGGTGGACGCCGATAAGCCTTTGTCACTTGGGCATGTACGTTGATTCAACCATCAATTCACAAGGCTCATAGGCTCCGGCGGCAATCTCTTGCCTGACGAAGGATTGCGCCTGCTCAACGGGATTCCTCCCGTGAGAACGCACCTGACGCTTGGCCCCTTGATTCCGAGCCAGTTCATTCCGCGAAGGTAAGTACAAGCTTGCCCCGGGACAAGTTGGCTGGTGAGCAGAGCTTCAGTGTGTCGAGCGCGATGGCGAGATCCGTCTGGTCATCATCTTTCAGGTGGATGAATTGTCTGGTACCTGTCTGGACCAGAGAGATATCTGTCTTGGTAACGCTGCCGCCATCCACGAGAAGGTCAAATGTTCTCGTTCTTCCGTCGGGCAATTCAATGCGACATTTTCTGTCGTGCTCGCCCAGGAAGGGATGATTGCGTCGCGTCAGATGTACAATTCGCCCGATTCCATCCGGCAAGTCCCTTGCGTCCTCCATCCATTTGAAGGGCGGGCCCACGCGAGCATCTCTGAACACGTCGTTTGCCGCAAACCCTTTAATCCACCTTTCGGCGCGGCATCACTCATCGCACTATCGCTGGCATCCCTCACGTACTCCGTGCCGGGTGACCATCCCCAATTGGTCAAGTCTTTGAGACGGACTTTGCCGGCTTTGTAGTCCAGTTTTACCCCCACGCTGAGGTACCTTTCCTCTGTCCCTCTAATGGCGAACGTCACGGGAATCTGGGCAAGCACTTCCCCTGCTTGTTCGAACCAGAGTTCGTAGTGGATGCTCTCTATTTGTCCTGTAATACCGTCGCTCGGTTCGAGGTATTCCTTTAGCGTCGTCAGGTACAGGCTCAGTAGCTGGCCTGTCTGGTGCACGATTATGTCGTGCACCTCTTCAGAAATAGGCCAGATCAGCGGTGCCGCATCTGTCACAGATGTGAGCGTGGATTCCGCCTGTGCCCGCAAAGCGGGAATCATGACATCGGCAAACGGCGAGATCTGCCGGCCGAGCGCTGGACGGAGCCTCAATCTCCCACGGTGCGCCTCCAGGTCTATATCACAGAAAACAGACTCCGAACCCACCTCGGCGGTGTTCGCTTTTCCAAAATATGACACCTTGATATACCGGTCCGTCCCACGTGTAACGTAATACATCGACCGAATGGATATCTTCACCAGAGGCAAAGAGGTCTGGCGGATTCGTTGCTCGGTCGATCGTTGGATTTCGTCACAAATGCGCTTTATCCGGATGTGGGTCTTCTCATCCAAGGGCAGCTCATTGCTGACATCATCTACGGGCCAATCGCGCATCATCTGCTCAATGCTGCTAAAGAAGTCCTGTGGCGGGGCATCTGTCTGCTGAGGCTCGAGCGGTCCCTTGCCGCCGTCTTCGCCGACAACACAAGATGCTGGCGGGGCGATGCAGAGAAGTAGCAGGGAGAGGCTTACCGCGGCGGTGTAGGAAAGCCTCGAACTCGCCTTCTCTTGGAGTCGGCGTCGGCCCGCAAGGGAACCACTTGAACTGGTCGCGCGGACCGGCATGGTCGCCGCGAAACCATCGGCTGTCTGACGCTTCCTGGCATTTACCTCTGTCCACATTATGATTCCTCCCTCAGGTACTCGCCTATGCCGATGCCGTTGACGACCTTGTGCTAAAAGGCGGACGGCGCCACAGAATCAACTCGGCAAGGCCAATCATATCGCGGGGCGTGGCAAAGACAAGTATGAAACGGAGCAGGCGCGAGGATGAGTCAGGCTTTGTTCCGATCCCTGACTCGCCTGGCTGGTCCGGAGCCGTTCTTGAATTGCCTTTTGGGTTCATTCGCGTTATGCCCCGCTTGGGAATCAAAGGGTATGGTGCTGGTTGCGGGGAAGAGGCCGGCTGGTGGGGCAGGTTCCGTGCTGTCGTTGCTCGTCTGCGGGCTTAGAGGCCGCCGCCGTTTTTCTCCCAGATGTCTCGTTTGACGACCCACATGCCCGGCTGATAGGGCTTCACCTGGGCGTGCTCCGGGATCCAGAGCTTGGTCTTATGCCAGGTTTCGACGTGGCCGTCGTAGAAGGCGAGATTGGCGGCCTTTACCGGAGCTTCTTCGGGTCGAGCAGGCGTGCACCATGATGAACCGTCAGTATCTCGACAGCCTCGCTGCGTAGACGATAGATGATACGGTAACTGCCGAGGATGACTTCGCGGATGCTCCGATTGCCTATCTCGGGAACGATCCGACCGGATTCTGGAAAATCAACCAGTCGGTCGACTGTTTGCAGGATATCCGCCACGAGGAGCCCCGCGAAATGCGGGGAGTCGCGTGCGATGAACTCAGCGATGGCATCAAGGTCGTCCGCAGCCTGAGGGGTCCACCTCACCTGAGCCATTTGGCCATTCGCTCCTTGACCTTCTCGTGGGGGATCAGGTCACCGGCGTCGGCTTGCTGGAGGCCTCTCTCGACCTTGGCCAACAGCAGCAGCCGCTCCATGGCATCCTCAATGGAGGCGTCATCGGGCAAAGCTTGCATAGCCTGAACAGCTTTCTCTTTCGTCGTCATAGCTTTAGTATATCCGAATGGGCAGGCCGCTTCAACGGGTATAGGGGAGAATTAAGCGGTGCGGTGCTTCTTGCGGGGAAGAGGGCGGTTGGCAAGGCGCGCCGCGTGCTGTTGTTGCTCGGCGGGAGGGTTAGAGGCCGCCGCCGTTTTTCTCCCAGATGTCTCGTTTGACCACCCACATGCCGGGCTGATACGGCTTGACCTGGGCGTGCTCCGGGATCCAGAGCTTGGTCTTATGCCAGGTTTCGGCGTGGCCGTCATAGAAGGCGAGATTGGCGGCCTCGTTGTGGCGGTACATGGTCGGGCCTTCGGCGCCCGCCGCCTTGTACTGATTGACAGTGCCCATCTGGCCCAACTTGTCCCAGCCGTCGATGTAGTTGGCTCCCCTCCACTTGCTCCACCAGTCCTGCCCCTCGTTGAATTGCAGCTTCAGGGCCGGCTGCGAGATGGTGGACATCTTATATCCCAGTACGGCCATCGCCATGGTGGCGGTCCAGGAGGGCGTGCCCACCGAGGGGAACCAGTCCTCGATGTTGTAGGCGTAGCTGACCAGGGTGCCGGTCGTGGTGCCGGTCTCGACGTTGTAGGCGTGTGCCCAGGCCTTCTGCCGGTCGCTGGGGCACTTGTATTTCGTGGGGGTCTGAACGGTCGAAAGACCCGGCTGCGTTTCATCGTAGCCGATGTATTTGCGGAATTGGGGATTGGACGTCCACAGGGTCGATTGCCCTTTCACGATGAACTGGCAGGGCACGGCCCAGTCATCGTTATTGGCCGCATACACGCTATTCGCGAGCGCGAGACTGCGGACATTGCCGGCGCATTTCATCTTGCGCCCCTGGTCCCGCGCCAGATTCAAGGCCGGCATGAGAATGGCCATCAGGATGGCAATGACGGCGATCACGACGAGCAACTCGATCAGGGTGAAGGCTTGCCGTTTCATCTTCTGGCCCCTTCTGAAAGATCGTATTTCCGAAATACCCGAATCCCGGGCGTCCGCATCCGTCTCCCTACGGCGCCTCAGCGTGCCACGTATCTCATGGTACCCCATCCTGCACGCGTGATCAAGGCTTTAGGAGATGGAAGGGGGCCCTCGCTCGTTCTGCCGGCGGCCGAAAGTCCTGAAACCCGACGACTGATTCCTGCCTGTCAGCCGCCGATACACGCGGAGGGACGCGGATCGCCGGCCTCCCGGCGCACTGTGACTGGTCGCCTTTCACCTATCCCTTGCGGCCGTGAGAGATTCCCGTTGGTATTTCCGCTGGTTTGACCCTACCATATCGGCTTGGTTCGCAGGCTACTGTACTCTCTGAGACCGCCGGCAACTGCGGAATATGGCCGCGGAGACCACGTGGGACCTAAGAAGGAGACAAGCATGAACCAGGCAAATGTGCGGGTACTGACATTCCTGGCGGTAGTTCTGTTCATAGCAGGTATCATGCTGTATTCCGTCGGGCTGCTGGGTTTGGGGTTGACAATCACAGGTGTCATCTTTGCCTGCACGACGGTTGTGATCAATGAGATCAGGGATGCAAAGAGAAGAATCCTGGAGAAGATAGAAAAACGAGACGGATCTCCGCAAGGCGGGGAGCCGGGTCAGCCCTGAGTTTAAGCTTTAGCGAGTCCTGTCCATCAAGCGCTTGAGGGGGCCGGCTCTCAAGTGTTCCCTATCGCTGTTCGAGTCAATACAGATGGAGTTTCCCATCCCCGAAATGGAGTCGCACACGAAGGATTGCATTTATCGCTTTGCGGGCTACCAGCAGGTAGTCTGATCGATGTAATGCTCTCGGACCCATTCTTGCGTTCCTCTTGTCGGCACCGTAGGATTTTTCGTGCTGGACCGGAGGATAGGGCGACGCAGGCATGCGAGGGTTCCCCAACGCGATGTATCGCGTTGGGGGTCCCCGACCCCGAGCGCCGAGTCCAGCGGCGATACAGCAGGAAGGGCCTGGCTTCGGCCGGGCCCTCCTTGATTCTGCTGTTAGCCTTCAAAGCGAAAAATGCATCATTGCCTTTTGCCAGATTCGCGTTACACCCCGCTTGGACACAAACCGGTGAAGATGCTATGATAGTGCTATGGTGACCACACGAGATCAAGCGTTGGAGATCGCGGCGAAGGTCCGGGCCGGACTGGAGAAGATCTACGGCGCGCGGCTGTGCGGCGTGTATCTCTACGGCTCGGCGGCACGGGACCAACTGACGCCGGAGAGCGACGTTGATATCGCGGTTGTCTTGGACCGCATTCCGAACCGGTCCCGGGAACACGAGCGAACCAGCCAATTGGGAGCGGAGGTCAGCCTCGAATACGGCATTGTTGTTCTTTTCTTCTTCGCGGAGCAGGAGGATCTGGAGAAAGGGCGCTTTGCCATTCATGAGGCCATCAGGCAGGAAGGGATTCGGCTGTGAGAGAAGAAGTGCAGCAATACTTCGAGCGTGCGGCCGAGTGCGTGGAGGATGGACGCATCTTGCTTGAAAACGATCGCTTCGCCGCCTCGCTGAACCGCGCCTACTATGCGATGTTCCATGCCGCGACCGCCACCCTCCTCAGCAACGACATCAAACGCCGTTCCCACCATGGCGTGCTGTCCGCTTTCGGCGAGACGTTTGTCAGAACGGGCAGGCTCGACCCGGAGTTCTTTCGTTTCTTCCGTGAGGCCTTCGAGCGACGTCAGCAGAGCGACTACGGGCCTACCGTTGAGGTGGATCGCGAGACCGCCGAAAAGATGCTTGATCATGCCGTGGACTTCGTTGACGCCTGTCGAAAGCTGTGCGAGTGACCTCTCAGCGAGAGAGGCACTTCCTACCGGCGTTTCCTCAGCTTGCCTCCCTTTTGTCTCTTCGCCCTGCCAATTCTTTCCCGGAACACTGCCTCATGGCGCTTGATGCGGTTGACGAATGTCCCCGGCGACGAATTCTTGCGCGATTTTCCGCACGCGGGAACCTATGTCACGTAGTACCTTCAGAAGAGCAAAAGAAGATTTGGTCGCTCGGAAACACCGGTAAAAACCGGGGGTATCGGAAAGGGGATTCTATGAAGGCGCTGCGTGACAATCTGGGGAGAAACATTCTGGTCGTCATCTTGGTCTTGGCGGCCGTGGCGGCCGTTGGCGGAGTGGGGCAGTCGAGGGCGGAGCCGCTCGGTGTGACCGTAGCAGCCGGGCCGGATGGTACGGTGGCGGCCCCATCGTTCTTTGATATCTTCCTGGACATTGAGGGCATTGCGGGCGAATCCACGAACCCGCAACATAAAGGCTCGATCGAGGTCATGTCCTGGAGCTGGGGGGTCTCGCAGACGTCCACCGGCGGCGGCGGTGGGGGCGGTGAGTCGGGAGCGGACCGGCCATGTGACCCTGATCAAACGGATCGACAAGGCGTCGCCGCTGCTGTTCAAGCGTTGCGTGGACGGCACGGTGGTCCCGCTCGTCACGGTCCAACTGACGCGCGAGGACGGCCAGACCTATCTGAAATATGAGCTGAGGAACGTGATGGTCAGTTCCATCTCGCACGGGGGCGATCTGGACGGCGACGGGCTGCCGGACGAGACGCTCGAGCTCACGTTGGGTGGGGCCAAGCTCACCTACACGCAGTTCGACGCCACGGGCAAACCCGTCGGGCAGACCTCGGCGGAATGGTAGCCGCGGCTCGATGAATCGTTCGTCGCGCCAGCGACGTTGGCCGTCTCAAGCAAGACGGCGCGCAGGACGTTGCGGGTCTCTTGGCCGCAACGTCCTTTTACATGTGCATGAAGGTGGCGCCGGCGGCTTGGTGCGATTCCACCGGCCCCTTGAGACGGAATGGCAGGGAGTCGAACTCTCGCGCTCGCGCACGTATCAAGAGGGAGCCTCGGGGAAGCCGTTAACCGGGCAACAGAAGAATCGAGCGAATCCTTCTTCGTTGGCAGCGGATGAGGTAGGCGATGAAGTCGCCTGTGATACGGTCCGGCGTGCTCTTGCCTTTGGTGACGATCCTCGCCATGAGCGTCTTCGTCGCCGGATCCCATTCCAAGTTGATCGCCCCGTGGACCTCTGGTTCCGTGCTGTGAATCTTGGCCCAGCCGGGGTTGCGTCCGGACGTCTTTTGCCTCGACACCGCGAGATGATACTTCTCCAATCGCTGGTCGCCGGCCAGGGCTTCGCGAAGGCTCCCGCTGCGATAACACGTTACCTGAATGACGCTCTGCATGGTCTCCCCCTTTCTTCTCGCCGGTCAAGAGGTCCATTGAACCTACGGGTCGGCTTGCCGACCGTTTGCGTGCTCCCAACGAGTATCGAATCACCGGCGACAATCCCACTGCTGCCGGCGCTATGATCGTCGAAAGGGCGAAGGAAATCAAATAGCAAAACGTACAATCGCACCAGCACGGCCTGGTTCTTCGTGGCGGTGCTGCGGCGGCCGGCGAAAGCCCTTCGGGTGGTCAGGCCTCCAGGGCCCGGGGGCAACGGATGTGGAAGGTGGTGCCGTGCTCGGGGCTGCTGGTGAACGAGACGTTGCCCTTGAGGTATCGCTCGGTCAGCAGCTTGATGCTGTAGGTGCCCAGGCCCCGGCCGACGCCCTTGGTCGAGAAGGAGCGCTGGAAAATCTGGAGCTGGACCTCGCGTGGGATGAAGCCGGGGTTATGGACCCAAAACTCGATCCGGCCGTCCGGGGCCGTGCAGCCTGCGGTCACGGTCTGGCCCGACCGGCAGGCCTCGAGCGCGTTCTTGATCATGTTGCACAGGACCCGCGACAATAGGGTGCGGTCGCTGACCACTGCGACGTCTTCGGCCTGCTCGTCGATGTGAAGCCGCCGGTCCTGCGAGACGGGGTGGCGGCTGTACAGCTCGACCGCGTCCCGCAGCAACTGCAGCGAGCCGAGGCGTTCGGACTTGAGGACCAGCTCGCCGCTTTCGGCTTTGACCAGGATTCGCTGCCCCTCGATCTCGTCAATCAGCTCCCGGCACAGGCGGTGAATGGAATCGTAAAACTCCTCGATGTTGTCGGGGTTTCCTTTCTGGAAGAAATCGACGTACCACTTGAGGCCGTAAGCCACGTTGGAGATGTCGTGCAGGAAGATACGCTCGAGCGCCTGGCGGCGTTTCTCATGGCTGATGTCGAGAGCCGCGAAGATCGAGAATCGCTCGCCCTCGATGGTTACCGGCGTGGTCCAGACCCGCAGCTCGAGGGCCTCGCCATTGGTCCGGCTGATCCGGCACTCTCCGACCTCCGTGTTACCTCTCTGACTGGCCAGGATCGCGTGAATGGCGCCGCAGGTGCTGCAAAACTCGGTCGTGCCGCAGCCGGCTGCGTTCTCGAAGGCGTGGAGGCAGTCCAGCACCTCGCCGGGACGCCGGCCCAGCACACCGACCTTATGCTGCTCCGGGGAGACGAGAGTCATGAACTGCTCGTTCGCAAACACGATCTGCCGGTGCTCGTTGACCACCAGCAGAATACACGGCACCGCATCGGGCAGCAGCCCCAGCAGCTTCATGCCGGCAAAAAGCCGGACCTGGTGCTCGGTCTCCTGCGGCCCGGCACGCTCGCCCGGGGCGGATTTTGTCGAGGGTTTTTTCGTTGCCATTCGGCCTACCTTTGTCCGTGGTTGTACTCCAAGAGCACAGAACCGACACATCAAATTACGTGGCCCCCGACGGGGCATTCTGAAGGAACAGAAGACGAAAGGCAACAGAAAAGTGTGCGAGACACAGCGAAGGGTGCAGTTGGGCTCCCGATGACCTATGCGGCAGATGTGCAGAGTCGGGTCGGCTCGGGGCGAGAACGGTGCCGGGGGAGGCGGCGGGTGCCGTTCACCTCAGGCAGGATTTACCCCTGGGACACCGTCGCAGGCTGCAGGGCGTCGATCTTGGCGGCCATGATGAAGTCGTTCTCGTGCAGGCCGTTGATTTTGTGGGTCCACAGTTGGACCTTGACCTTGCCGTAGGAGAGGCAAATATCCGGGTGATGTCCTTCCTCTTCCGCCAGCCTGCCCACTTCATTGACGAAGTCCAGAGCCTGCCGGAAATCGTCGAAGGTGAACTCCCGTTCCAGGTGATGCTCATCGACGACCTTCCAGTCGGGGTCCAACTCCTTCCTTCGCTGCTCGATCTGGTCGCTCTTGAGCGGCTCCGCCCCGGATTCGCAGGGCACGCAATGTTTCTTCGCCAGTTCCACCATCGGTTCTCTCCTGTCATCTATTATTGAAAATCACGAGGGCGATTTTTCCTTCCTCAAGTAAGCCTAATCTCCATTTTGCAGAAGCTCACTATTATGTCTCGACCTTGCGTAAGCAGATGGTGCAGGACGCGCCTCAGCGGCGGCTGTATACAAAGAGAGGCGCTAAGCAGCAATGCCACTTAGCGCCCGGAAAGCAAGGTGTTGCGGTCCGTATGCCGTGAAACACGGCCCGAACCACAAGGCTCTTGCTCACTCTTCACCTTACGTTGTGTTCCACAGCAGGTGCATACGCAAATCCCTCGTTCTGCACGCTCCAGAAGCTGACATGGGCCGGCCTGCAATCTCTGTACGTTTGAGGAGGCTCCGCAGAGAAATCGCCTCAAGCGTCTGCCTTCTGCGGCTTTTCCAATCCGGCGATCCGACGGGTGTAGCGCTGGGCGAGATAGAGGGGGACGATGCCGACAATGCCAAAGGAGCAATCAATCAACCGCCAGAAGAAGGGGATTCCCCGCATGGGGCCGCAGACCAGGGCCGTCGGGATGACCAGGATGCATGCGATCATGCCGAACTCGATGACCCAGCGGGTACGGGTTCCGTCACTTGGCCGTGTACAGGGTTTGTTGCTGCTGCTGGGCGGCGCCGTATTGGGGGCCCCATTTGGCCGCCGCTTTCTGGCAGATGTAGTCCATGATGCGTAGGAAATGGAGCTCGGGCACCACCCGTTTTTCGGATTCATCTCCGCAGGCCACGCGCAGGATCTTGCCCCGTTCCCACTCGTGCGGCTCGATTTCGAGGGACAGGGCGAACCCGTGCTCGGCCAGGGCATCGAGCGTGGGGACCGGATACGACAGCGGCTCGGCGTCGGGACACTCGCCGACGCCCGGCACCAGGGTCGGTGTGATATAGCCGTCACCCAATCCGATGTCGAAGTTTCGCATTTTGATGTCCACAAAGAGTACCGTGTTGCCGGTATACCAGTCGTTCTTAATCAGTTCACTGGCCCGCTTTGTCACCCCGACCGGCTGAATCCCCAGCTTCTGCATCTCCTTGTCAATGGCGATCGCTACGGCCTGGTTGTAGGAGTGTTTCGAGTCCTGAAGGGCCTGCACGGCGACGATCGTGCCGAGCAGGTTCGAGTAGGAGTCCTCCCACGAGAAGGCCGAAGGGAACTCCGAGGGCAGGCCGGCACTTCGGAAACCGAACCACGTGACCATCTCGTGCCAGGTGGCCATCGTGAACGTCAGGTACGGCCCGACGGCGAACGCGACCTCCCTGGCCACGGCGCTGCGCTGGGTCGGGGGCAGGCGGTTCCAGTTCGCCGGATAGGTGAGCCGAACAAAGCCCCTCGACGGGTCGACCGCGAGCCTGTAGGAAAAGCCGGGATCGTGGTTCATCAGGTGCCGGTAGGTTTCCGCCACCAGGTACGCGGTCCAATCGGCGGCAATCCGCACGTGGATAATATCAACGTGGCCGGCCCGGCAGGTGTAGGCCACGCCATCCTTCTCCGCCAGGCTGAAATAGTAGCTGTGCGCCCCCAGGTTCGGGCCGACCAGCGGCGTGCCCAGTACGGCCATCGGATAGGCTCCGTAGCGGACCCGCGGCGGCCGGCGGAATCCCGT
>Ga0315281_10001356_pt1 | contig 35967 bp, 33 predicted proteins | sample YL17G07_0_MG_FD_204540 | JGI IMG/M metagenome (GOLD analysis project Ga0315281, IMG submission 204540) | Sediment microbial communities from Yellowstone Lake, YNP, Wyoming, USA - YL17G07_0 | ecosystem: Environmental > Aquatic > Freshwater > Lake > Sediment | place: USA: Wyoming | collected...
ACCGAATAAATCATCATCATGGGTAAAGTAATACAAATCGCTAACACAGCGAAGGGTACCCACAGCGAGTGTAGATACGCATCCAGGCGACCAAAAAATGCAGCTATGTTGGATAATACATAAGCCGGAAAGGCGAATAGCCCCCACCCCTCGGCCTCATGTCTGGTCATACCCTCTGGCATGCGAAGGGGTTTATAGTAAATGAGATACAAGATACTCGCGCCGATAATCACGATCATGGGGATCAGCAGCAACACCTTTCGCCAGTACTGGTGTAGAGGCGGTGAGGTGCTGAAGGCTTCTCCTTGCCCAAACAAAAAACGGGGCAACAGCAGATAGGCCATGATAAATACCCCTAAGCCCGTCAACCCTATCCACACTAGGATACTCGCTTTAGGATAGGCAATGAGCAGTGCAATGTAGACGGAAATTGTCAATGCAAAAGAACCGATAACTACCGTTCCACGACATTCCTTTGTTGCTAGACGCATAGATTGATTCCACCAATTAATTTCATATTTTCACCGATTCCATTTCTTTGCAATCCTAGTTGGCATTTTATAGGTGTTAACCTACCACAAGACCAAGCCATACGCCGCCAGATAAATCAGAATTCATTAGTCCTCCCACAACCCCTCAAACTGCTTTGCCGCTGTCCGTGTATAGATGACGGTATCCTTAATGTCTTTGTGCCCGAGATAATCCTGAATCAACCGAGTATCCCGGCCTTTATTCGCCAGCGCAAAACCGCAGCCGTGCCGTAACATGTGCGGGTGAATATGATCCAATCCCGCGCGTTTGGCGATTGTGCCAATCAAATAGTGCAAGCCCTGACGTGTCGGCGATGCGCCACGCTCGGAGATAAACACCCACGGCTGTTTATCGGTGCGCGCGCGTAAGTGGGCGCGCAGCGTCCGTAACGTCGTGCCAGCGAGCGGTTGTTCGGTGGGGAGGGAGCACTTCAGTCAGCGCACAAAGATCCGCGCATCATCCAGCTTCACATCTGAGCGTTTAGGTTTAGTTAACTCGGTTGCGCGAAAACCGTGTTGATAAAGCAGCTACACGATCAAGGCATCGCGTTGGGGATGACGACCCGTGCGAGCGCCTTTCAAAAGACTCCCGAATTCATCCCCGGTGCTATAGCGGATCGCCTCGGTTTCCCGGTGATCCAACGTTAAACCCTTCCGACTCTTGACATTACGCTGCTTGGGACGTGTTTTTTTCAATGAAAATTCCCGAGGAATAGTGGCCCTGGGGAAGTATACTCTTTACATTTCACGGATGAAATGTAAAGAGTCGCATGATTCAATCACTGTAGGTAAAAGCCATTTTCAATGAGTGACTTCTTTCTTCGGCTTCCATTCGCGCGCTAAGCGCTGGGCTTCTTCGCGCTGTTTTGCGGTTATGCCTTTAGCCAAAATGGCTAGATCCTTTTTTGCATCCTCATACCCCTGTGCGGCACTCAACGTCCACCACATGTGTGCCTGTACGTTATCCTGTTTAACACCTCGGCCTTGGTAATACATGAATCCGAGATTATTTTGGGCGCGAGCAAACCCTTGTTCGGCCGCTTTGCGGTACCAGGTAACGGCCTGGGCGCCATCCTGTTGAACACCGCGGCCTTTGTCATACATGAACCCGAGACTGGATTGGGCGTTAGCATCCCCTTGTTCAGCCGCTTTGCGGAACCAGTTCACGGCTTGGGTGTCATCCTGTTTGACACCTCGGCCTTGGTAATACATGAACCCGAGATTATTTTGGGTGTCTGCTTGCCCTTGTTCGGCAGCTTTGCGGTACCAGTTCGCAGCTTGGGTGTCATCCTGCTGAACACCTCGGCCTTGGTAATACATGAACCCGAGATTAGCTTGGGCGCCTGTAAACTCTTGTTCGGCAGCTTTGCGGTACCAGGCTACGGCTTGGGTGTCATTCTTTTGAACACCCAGACCTTGGGCATACATGAGCCCGAGATTGTTTTGGGCGCCTGCTTGCCCTTGTTCGGCGGCTTTGCGGTACCAGACTACGGCTTGGGTGACATTCTTTTGAACACCTTGGCCTAGTTCATACATGAGCCCAAGATTGAATTGGGCGCGGGCATTACCTGTGTTAGCTGTTATTTGGAATAGATCGAATGCTGTTTTATATTCTTTCTTTTTATACGCTTTTGTAGCTGCATCAAGTGTATCCTGGACGCTGTCTGCAAGGACATTGAACGATAGAGACAGACTCAGAATAACCGTCAGTATTGGCGCCGTGAGTATTCTATGTGTGTTTATTATCATGGGTTTTCTCTCCGGCATCACTTATTATTTTAACATCAATCCACGTGCGCATAATAATCATTATGACAAATCGCATCTGCAACAGGATTCCCTTGAATAATAGTCACGATCCGTCCCCACCCAAACGATTTAAAAGTTTAACAGGAAATTTCTTTCTAATGAAATAATTACCCTGCAAGGTTTTTACCTTAACCGCATAATAAAATGCTTGCCGGTAAGCCGCGCAGGGGTATTGAAAACGCACTACGATATTTTTAATCTTTACCTTGGGGTCGAGTGTATACGTGGCGATGGTGGAAGGCGAGAAAGGTGCCCGATCGTAACAAGTTGCTAAATCCGACACATCATTGAATTCAACCTGCGTGACATTCTCCAAGTCTATTTTAATTACGACCTGCACATGCGGATTATAACCGAGTATTTCTTCTTCATGGGCTTCCTTGTCATCCCCGTAGACCAGCAGATGTATTTTGTCGGTTTCCACATAGCCGGAATACGCCGCATAAGACTCAGACGCAAGCATTAATAAAAAAACAAGAACAAGGTGTTTCATGGCGTCGTTCCTCCCCGCCCAGGGCGAAGCTTTATTTTTGCGGGAAATTTTTTTCGACTATAATAATTTCCCTGTAACGTTTTCACCTGAATAACATAATAAAAGCTGTCGTGATACGCGCCACAGGGGAGCCGCATGTGAAACCACACCTCTTTCAGATTCGTCGTCTCGTTGGGTGCGACTTTGTACGACGCAATCGTCGATGGTGGAGAGGGCTTCCAGTCGCGGCATTCTATCGCGGTGGATACATCGATAAAATCAACCTGCGTGATATTTTCCAGGTCTATCTTGATGAACACCGTCACGGTGTGGCCATCGACAATGAATTTTTCTTCATGCCGTTCATCGTTTTTCCCCAGGACATAGAGGTGTATTTTATCGGTATTCTCATAGTCGGGATAGTCCGCATTAGCGGCGGAAACAAACAACAATAAGGCGGCGAGGATAATTCGGTTCATGATGCGCAGACTTTTTACTTCGGTACTATCAATTTACTCGGATCAGTTTTATCAAAGGCCCAGATGCCCGGTTTTTCCTCTCCGGTGATTATATTAATGGTCATTGGCGCCTTATCATTATTGTTATAGTACGCATAACGCGGCTCATTTTTATTGAACATCCGCGCTGGATTCTCCATGCGGATCACCGCTTCCCGCTCGTCTTGCAGTGATACTAATTCGCCGCGTTTATGCCCGGAATAATAACGTGTGTGGCCGAACTCGTGGTGGATCGTTGCCAGGGGATCGACCTTATCGCCGGTTTTAAGTACCGTGATTAACGGGAACCCAGACGGAAACTGAATAAAATCGGTAAGCCCTGCGGCTTCCCTCTCATCGAATAGCCGGACTTTAAAGGGTACCCTGCCGGGTATTTTGTGATCCTGTAAAATGTTCCTAATCATCACTGCCCCATAGGGTGTTCGGGAATACTCACGCAAGGCCTGATAGGCTTTTTTATAGATCATGCCGTATTGCGGCCAAGAATAATTATATAAAACTTCCATATTGTTTGTTTCGATGAGGAAATGTTGTTTTACGAATTGGTCGAAATTATGATCACGGTTGTTCGTTGACGGTACTTCATTCGCATTAGCAATGCTCAACGCTTGTGCGATCGCCCCTGGCGTGCACGGCGCACCGCCTTTGGTTTCTTTGCAATAAATTTGTTCCCGCCGTGCACGTAATTCCTGTTCTGTTTTCACCGCCGGTGTAACGGGTGCGTTGACCTCAGCCATGTCTAAATTCCCTCTTTAGCAGCTTGTTGAAAAACACACAACTTACTGAGAATTCTTTAAACCGACTCACGTCGATAGCCAGAAGCCTATTGATATATATGGATTCCGGCTCGCACTGCGTTTGGCCGGAACGACGAATCGGGGTTCAATGTCGCGTTTTTCAACAAGCTGTTAGCTATACTGAACCTAAGAAAGCATATACACTAATCCTACTAATATCCAGCCCGCTTGAGTTCCACCGTCAGGCTTCGCGTTCCGTTGACCGTTTGCTGGCTGTGCGCCACTCATTAGTCACAGATAATCTGGTTAATTCCCACTGCCTCGTTGAAGAATCTTCGCTTAAAACAGGCACTTATTTGATAACTGTTTCCTCCAACAATAGCGTCAACTACGTCAGCAATTGATGCTGCTACTTAATCCATTCATCCAGCATTGAATCCACGACCCAGGTGTCCGCCTCCTTGTGCAGCACATAAAGAACACCCCGTGACTGTGATTCAATACACACCAGCGCCTGATTGCGCGATGCATCAAACCCGACTCGCGATAACATGACGAACCCAGCTTCGGTGGAATGTACTTTTTCCATAATGTTTTTTGAATTATTCAACCTTCTCGTCTCGGCCCAGTCGATGACGTTGAAGCGACTCTTTAAAGCGGGTAGCCGTATTGGCGTGGCGTCAACGTCATTGGCTTGAGTAAACGCGGTGAGAAGAGGATTTGGAACCGTGGCAGGATCAATATCCAGCGTACGACAAGCAGCGGGGCTGCTCAGGTATTTCGCATTTTGCAAATCGGGGGAATGTTCAGAAAAAACCAACATCGCCAGGTAGACTGCATTCTCCTCTTGCGGTTCGTTGTCTTGCGATAAAATCGCTAACGCAAAAACGGACAACACACTGAGTAAAATCACAACAGGCTTACGCGGTCTTTGTGTCATGGCCATTCAGAATAATATTATGCTGTTGATCAAAGCAACACGGGCGCGACTACTCTGTCACAATACATAGAACAAAACCGCAATATAGTGATTGACACTGCCCGCCAACACAAACAAATGCCAGATCGCATGAAAATAAGGTTTCTTTTTATCCAACACATAAAAGACGATCCCCAGTGTATAAAAAATACCGCCGGATAACAGCCAGATAAAACCGGCGTGCGATAAGGATTGTAACAAAGGTTTAATCGCCACCAAACCAATCCAGCCCATTAAGACATAAATAATGATCGGTAAAATTCGTCGGCCTTTGACCGCCAGCGTATCCACTAAAATACCGGCAATCGCCAATCCCCACACCACGCCGAACAGTGTCCAGCCCCACGCGCCACGCAGACTCACCAGGGTAAACGGTGTGTAGGTGCCGGCAATCAACAAATAGATGGCGATGTGATCCAGTTTACGAAAGAAGATTTTTGCTTCGCCGTGCAGGCTGTGATAGAACGTGGAAAACAAATACAGCAAAAGCAGAGAAGCCCCGTAAATACTGAAACTGACGATTTTCCACGGATCACCTTGCAGCGAGGCAAACACCACCAGCACCACCAAGCCCGCCAGGGCAGCGACTGCGCCGATCAAATGAGTGATACTATTGAGTTGTTCTTCTTTGTGCATTCGGTATTTCCTTATGAGTTGCAGTTAGTGTTATGTTCGAGCAATATTTTGTAAATTGATTTTGTCTCGTACTGAAAAAATATCAAACCGACTAAAGTCGGCAGTCAGCAACGTATTGATATCATGGCTTCCGGCTCGCACTGCGTTTGGCCGGAACGACGGACCATGGTCTAATTTTGAGTCTGCCACCATGCTGCTAATCTTTCACCCCGATCAACTGCACCACCGCGCCACGGCCATGATGATAGCGTCCTTCAATGACGTCACGATCACACTCCACGGCGTGATCAAAACGCAAACCGGTTAATTCTTTTTCCAAACCCTTGAGCGTCATGGTCATGTCGGCATTCGTGGGACCACCGGTTTTAAATTCCAGTTGTTTGGGGGTGTAGGCCTCCAACAATAGGACACCGTGCTGACGTAGCCCCGCGACACATTGCTGATGAACCTGCGCGCGGAGGTCTGGCGGCAAATGACAAAAGATTGAGACAATGCCGTCCCAGCTATTGGGGGCAATCACAAAGTGGGCGAGATCCGTGGTAAGGGCCGTGATCTTTACACCTTTCTCGTCAGCGAGTTTGTTGGCCTTGGCGATACCGGCGCGCGACGCATCCACCGACGTGACCCGGTAACCCTGTTGCGCCAAATAGACACCATTGCGCCCTTCACCATCACACAAACACAAGACGTCGCCACGCGGAATGCGATCGATCATCTCTACCAGAAAATCATTGGGCGATTTTCCATACGCATATTCTTCGTCACCGTAACGTTCATCCCACATAATCGTAATCACCTACCGGTTAGTTTATTGCTGCGGCAACGCGTCCATCACAAAAAAACGAGGCTGATTTTTTCCAGCCCCGTGGTTGGCTTTAGTGTGCCAGGATCAACAACAAGTCGTTCATGCGTTTGACAAAACTTGCCGGGTCTTCCAACTGGCCGCCTTCACTGAGCATTGCCTGATCAAATAACACATGCGTCAGATCGGCAAAGCGCTGCTCATTCGTTTCATCCTTGAGCCGCTTGACCAAGGGGTGATCGGGATTGAGCTCCAGGATCGGTTCGAGATTGGGCACCTTCTGTCCCACCTGTTTGAGCAGCTTCTGCATGCTGACATTGATGTCATGTTTTTCCACGACCAAACAAGAAGGCGAATCCGTCAAGCGATTCGAGATACGCACTTCCTTGACCTTGCTGCCCAGCGTCTCCTTCATCTTGCTTAACAAATCCTTGTATTCCTTTTCTGCTTCCTTGGATTTTTGTTGATCTTCTTTGTCTTCCAGTTTGCCCAGGTCGATCTCACCCTTGGCGACGGATGTCATGGTCTTGCCGTCATATTCGCTCAGGTACGACATCATCCATTCATCCACCCGGTCCGACATCAACAAGACCTCAATGCCTTTTTTGCGGAACAACTCCAGATGCGGGCTGTTCTTCACCGCATTGAACGAATCACCGGTGATGTAATAGATATTATCCTGGCCTTCCTTCATGCGCGCGATGTAATCATCCAGCGACACCTCTTGACTATCGGTATTGCTGTGGGTGGAGGCGAAACGGAATAACTTGGCGATCTTCTCCTTGTTGGCCGCGTCTTCACCCGGCCCTTCTTTTAAGACGCGACCGAATTCCTGCCAAATCGTCGTGTATTTTTCCTTGTCGTCCTTGGCGATACTTTCCAGCACGCCGAGGATCTTCTTCGCCGAGGCGCCACGAATTGTATCAATGTGTTTATTGTGTTGCAGGATTTCACGCGAGACGTTGAGCGGCAAGTCATCGGAATCCACCACGCCACGGATAAAGCGCAGGTAATTCGGCATCAGTTGTTCGGCGTCATCCATGATAAACACGCGCTTCACATACAGTTTAATCCCATGCCGATGATCACGCTCATAGAGATCAAACGGCGCGCGTTTGGGTACGTAAAACAAGGTGGTGTAGGATTGCGTGCCTTCGACGTGGTTGTGCATCCAGCTCAGCGGTTCATCAAAATCATGGGCGACGTGTTTATAAAATTCCTTGTATTCCTCTTCCTTGATCTCGGATTTGGGTCGCGTCCACAAGGCCGATGCCTTGTTCACCGTTTCAAATTCATCGGTATCCACGCCCTTGTCGTCCTGCTTGCGCATTTGTATCGGTAACGAGACATGATCGGAATATTTACGAATAATGCTGCGCAGTCGCCAGGCCTCGACCAATTCCGTCTCATCTGCGCGCAAATGCAGCGTCACACTGGTGCCACGTGCCTGGCGTTCAACGGTTTCAATCGAATAATCCCCCTCACCAGCGGATTCCCAACGCACGGCTTCGTTGGCGGGCACACCGGCGCGCCGTGTCTCAATCGTCACCTTGTCGGCGACGATAAACGACGAATAAAACCCGACGCCGAATTGGCCGATCAACTTGGCATCCTTTGCCTGGTCTTTGCCTAAACTCTCTAAAAATTTCTTAGTCCCGGAGCTGGCAATCGTGCCGATATTGTCAATCACCTCTTGGCGGTTCATGCCCACGCCGTTATCCGTCAGCGTGATGGTCCGCTGGTCCTTATCAAATTCAATCCGGATCTTCAGTTCAAAATCATCTTCATAGAGGGCGGCGTTGGTCAATGCCTCGTAACGCAGCTTGTCGCAGGCGTCCGAGGCATTGGAAATTAATTCGCGCAAAAAGATTTCTTTATTGGAATACAAGGAATGGATCATGAGTTGCAGCAATTGCTTAACTTCAGTTTGAAAACTCAAGGTCTCTTTGTGTGCATCAACGGTCATAGTGCCTCTCCAACAGCGTGATTAATATTAAACAATGAGTAACAGACGAACCCAGCCCTATATGGGTGCGCCAAAAATCGCTTTCAAGCCATTAGCCTGGCGAAGGCCGGGTCAAATGCAAAATCGTCCCGGCAACCTCTTCGACCGAACGGCTGGTCACATCCAGATACAGGATGTGCTGCTCTATATATAGTGTCTCCATCCGCCGCACCTCGCTTTCGCACTGCGCCAGCGAGGCATACTCACTGTGCGGGCGCCGCTCTTCACGGATGTCGTGCAAGCGTCGCGGGGTAATGGTCAGTCCGATCAATTTATGGCGATGCGATTGTAACACCGTAGGCAACGCTGTCCTGGCTAAATCCTCGGCCACTAGCGGGTAGTTTGCCACAAACAAACTGTAATGCAGCGCCAGATACAAGGCGGTGGGTGTTTTGCTGGTGCGTGACACCCCCAGCAGGATCACCTCGGCCTCATCATATTGTTGGGTTTGCGCGCCATCGTCGCAGGCCAGCGCAAAATGCACCGCTTGCATACGGCGTGGGTAATTGGCGGATGCCACCTGTCCATGACTTTGTCCCCGCCGGGGGGTCGCCGGGGTTTGCCATGTCTGCGCAATGGCAGCAACAAAGGTCTGCAACACATCCATCACCTGTGCTGAAGTCGTGTGCAACTGTGTGCGCATCCCCTGTTCAACCAAGGAGGCAAACACCAGCGGGCGAATCCCGCTTTGCTGGTGCGCGTATTCAACCGCGGTGCATACCGTCACTAATTTTTCCATGGTATCGATAAAACGGTAAGTGTGGACGTCGGTGCTAATATCAGGAAATTGACTGAGCACACCGCGGCCCAGCGTTTCCACGGTAATCGCGGTGCTATCCGAAACAAAAAAGACAGGGTGGTTTTTTGTCGTCACAGCGCGCATGATAATCCAATTGCGCCAGATCAAGCAGCTTAAATAAACCGGAATTATAATTCGACCATGACAGCTCAATACCTCCACTGGTTTGAAACCCTTGGCATCAACGACATCCCCCGCGTCGGCGGTAAAAATGCCTCGCTGGGTGAAATGATCCAGACCTTGAGCCAGCACGGGATCAATGTCCCCGGTGGTTTTGCCACCACGGCTGAAGCCTACCGTTATTTTCTTGACCACCACGGTCTGGCCGAGCGCATCTACGCCCTGCTGGACACACTTGATATTACCGATGTCACCGCCCTCTCCCGCACCGGTGCGCAAATTCGCCAGTGGATCATGGCCACGCCCTTGCCAGCGGATGTGATCGCGGAATTACGCGACGCCTATCAGCAACTGATTCAACGGTATGGTGAACAGGTATCCTTTGCCGTGCGTTCCTCGGCCACCGCCGAGGATTTACCGGATGCCTCGTTTGCCGGACAACAAGAAACATTTTTGAATATTCACGGCGTGGAGAATCTATTGGCGGCGATCAAGGCGGTGTATGCCTCGCTGTACAATGACCGCGCCATTGCCTATCGCGTGCATCATGGTTTTGATCATCGCCATGTCGCGCTGTCGGCCGGTGTGCAAAAAATGGTGCGCAGTGATCGCGCCAGCAGCGGGGTGATCTTTACCCTGGATACGGAATCCGGTTTTCAGGATGTGGTGTTCATCACCAGCGCTTATGGTTTGGGTGAAACGATCGTGCAGGGCACGGTCAATCCCGATGAGTTTTATGTTTATAAAGCCAATATTCAACAACACTGCCCGGCCATTGTGCAACGCCGCCTTGGTAGTAAGACCAGCCAATTAATCTTTCACGATGATACGCGCCCTGACCATTCCACGATCTTGATCGATGTCCCGCTCGCACAACAACAGCAATTCAGTATCACAGATACCGAGGTACACAGCTTGGCGCAGTATGCGATGCAAATAGAAAACCATTATCAACGACCGATGGACATTGAATGGGCCAAAGACGGGTTCGATGGCCAACTGTATATCGTGCAAGCGCGCCCCGAAACGGTAAAGAGTCGTGGCAATCTGAATCAACTCCAGCGTTATGAATTGCAGCAACGCGGTCCCGTGCTCAGCAGTGGCCGCAGCATTGGCCAACGCATCGGTGCCGGCAAGGCGCGTATCGTCAGCAGCGCCAAACAGTTGGATCAAGTCCAAGCCGGTGATGTGCTGGTGACCGACATGACCGATCCGGATTGGGAACCGATCATGAAACGCGCCGCCGCGATTGTCACCAATCGCGGTGGCCGTACCTGTCACGCCGCGATCGTCGCACGTGAACTCGGTATTCCGGCGGTGGTGGGTTGCGCCGATGCCACACAAACCATCCGTGACAATGCCGACGTGACCGTATCCTGTGCCGAGGGTGATGTCGGTTACATCTATGGAGGGCAACAGCCGTTTAAAATTCACGAGATTAATCTTCAGCAAATGCCGCCGCTGCCGTTCAAGCTCATGCTCAATGTCGGCAATCCGGAGCGTGCCTTTGATTTTCGTTTTTTACCCAACGACGGTGTCGGGCTGGCGCGGCTAGAGTTTATTATTAACACCTTGATCGGTGTGCATCCCAAGGCCATTCTGGAATTCGACAAACAGCCTACCAACATTCAACAACAGATCCGTGCACGGATGGTCGGTTACGCCGACCCGCTGAGTTTCTATATTGAAAAACTCAGCGAAGGCATCGCCACCCTCGCCGCCGCCTTTGCGCCAAAACCGGTGATCATTCGCTTCTCCGATTTTAAATCCAACGAATACGCCAATTTAGTGGGTGGCGCCGCCTACGAGCCCGCGGAAGAAAATCCGATGATTGGCTTGCGTGGTGCCGCACGTTACGTTGACCGCTCATTTCAAGCCTGTTTTGAGCTGGAATGCCGCGCGATCAAATACGTCCGCGATGTCATGCAATTAAAGAATATCGAGATCATGATCCCGTTTGTACGCACCGTGGCCGAGGCCGCTGCCGTCATCGGCTTGTTGGAGAAAAACGGCTTGCGTCGTGCTGACAATGGCCTGCGTATCATCATGATGTGCGAGATACCCTCCAACGCCTTGCTCGCCGAAGAATTTTTGCACTACTTCGATGGCTTCTCGATCGGCTCCAATGATCTTACCCAGTTAACCTTGGGTATCGACCGCGACTCGGCATTGGTCGCCGGATCCTTCGATGAACGCAACCCGGCAGTAAAAAAACTCCTGAGCATGGCCATACAAACCTGCCGCCAACTACATAAATACATCGGTATCTGCGGCCAAGGCCCCTCCGACCATCCTGATTTGGCGCTGTGGCTGGTGGAACAGGGAATCGAATCGGTCTCGCTGAATCCAGACTCCGTCGTCGAAACCTGGTTGTATCTGGCGGAACAGCTAAAGGTGAGCAAGTAACGGTTATAAATTCAAACTGCGCACCATGTGCTTAGTTCATCGGATGGAATCGACACAGAATTAAATCAGCAAGTATAAAAATTCTAATATATTGCCAGGTTACCGAAATGAACAGTGAACCCTTGCGATGCGCTGTAATCTGTTTGTCAGTAATAGACATAATTAATTGATTTGCTGAACCCAGTATGTTAATAGTAAACACACACAATCAATTCGAAGGGAGATCGGGAAATGGCCACTAAACAGTCAGCAAGTTTGCTCGGTATCGAAGATATCCTCACAGATACTGCGGAGGCTCAAATCGCCGCCTTCAATGCCGGAATCGAATTTTGGAGTCAATGGGTCAGCCAAACCACACAGTTAAGTAAATCCATTGAAACGAAACTGGACTCCTTCAAACGTAACCCTGTTCAATCGGTTGATTTACTGATGGAAATCACAGAAGCCAATCGGAAATACCTGCGAGAAATGAATACCCTACCGCGGGAGGTAGCCAATAAATTTGTTAGTGAAATGGACAGGCTAAAAAAGAAAAAAAGTACCGCAAAGAAAAAAACGAACACAAAGCCTATTCGACGTGCTCGCGTCAAACCCTAAGGCCAACAAACTTCAGTAAGCAATCACAATATTATGAGCTGCTTGCCTGGATTAGCCGATTATTGAACAGATCAATCTGTTGCTGAATAACGGCCTCCGGCCCGGTGCATACAGCGGCAAGCTGCACCGGGATAACGATAAGTCAATAAGCCGTGCTTTTTTCAACAACCTGTGAGAGTTATTTGCCGGTGCTGGTATGAAACCTGTAACAAAGTCAAACATTGGTATACAGGATGATGCATCCAGACAAGTTTTGTCGGTATCTAGAAATTTGATTGAATCACTGGGTTATGAGCGCCAGATAAAGGCGCTAAAAGAATTTATCCAAGAATGGATTAATCAATCCGATGATGAAATAAAAATCCTGCTGAAATGGCAGTTTGAGGCCAACTCAAAATTCTTTCGCCCAGTAACGATGTTTGCCTGTTATGAATCTGTCTCCAACAAACCCATCGATAAAAATTTGTTATCCCGCGTAGCGGCGTTGGAGCTTTTTCATAATGTTTCTTTGATTGTTGATGACATCCTTGATCGCTCGCGCACAAGAAGGGGCAAGGCAACGCTCCATTGCAAATTTGGCAGTTTGCCAGCGCTCATGACCTCCGGCTATATAACCGCGGAGGGTTTCCGAATAGTTCACAATGATGCTTACGCCATCGACCGGCTGGCCGAATTACTCCGGAGACTCGGCATAGCAGAGTGCATGCAGTGGCGTCTGCGCAGACACCCGCTAGGGGTTGAGGACTGGCGGATGATTGCAGGTGAAGATACTGGCTCTATGTTTGAAGTGTCGGCATGCTTAGCCACGCACGATGAAACATTGAGACATTATGGACATTTGTTAGGCGTGTTGTACCACGGTTGCGATGATGTCAGTGATGTAAGAGGCAGCCTGGCGTTGGGCGGCGGCGGTGATGAAGATATAAGAGATGGAATATTAACTCTACCGGTATCGCTGGCCATTAAAGATCCGGAATTTTCGCTCAAATTCCGCGAGGGCAAGTTCAGTGATTTGGCTTATGTAACAACCAAATTAAACGCAACTTTGCCGGAAGCAGAATCCTATCTGGATAAAATTGCACAAGAGGCGGGTGATGAAGCGGTTAAAGTTGCCAGACACCCTGAAAAACTTTTAACACTTATTCAACACACCCGCGGCTTATCGCGCGTTTAATGCTTACCAAATATGTGCACCATGGTTTTTTAAATGGATATCGAGTATATTTCTGGAGGAATCTATGATTAATCAGAAAGCGGTTGGCGATAACTTTGTGCAACTCAGGAACGCGTATGGACTGAGCCAGATTGAATTTGCTAAACGTTGCGGCCTAGCCGATAGCGAGATTATCAATATCGAACAAGGCAAACAACCCATTTCGCCTGATGATCTATTACAAATTGCCGATGGCCTGAAGTGTAATCCCTGCGATCTATTGCTATTTATCAGCCAAGATAAAAAATAACAACTCCAACATAGCAGGACGCTGGCGCCCTGTGGCGGTAACGATGCAGTTAGCAGCGCATTAAATTATCTGTGTTTCATTTCCCTCTAAGCGAAGCGAGATATCCCCGCGAATACGGACTTTTGGACCTTCAATATTTAACTCGTTGGTTGAAATAATATCAACTACGTTGCCGAAAATTTCAATATGACCGTTACTCTTCATCCTGACCCTCGACTTACCGACGGTTACCGTGACTTCATCACCACATACAATGTTAAGCGATTTGGCAACTTGTAGTTTATAGTCACGTCCTACCTTAACGGCTACATCTTTACCAATAGCCATCGTACAGTCATCGCCCACATTAATAACCTGATCGCCACCGATCTCAATCTGCTGATCATTGACTATCTGCACATGCTGTTTCCCGCCAATATAGTGATATTGATCGTTACCAGTCTGCACACATTGATCTTTCGCCACCGCAATACCCTGGTTACCATTGATAACTATACTCTGTGAACCGGCAATATGCAGGTTGGCGCTCAAGGCCGACGCAAGCCGGGTAGGATAATCAGGATTGTCACTCTCCGGCGTTATATACTGACTACAACGGTATTTCTTCTGATTAGCAGCCGCGTTACCTTCCGTCAGTCTTGCCTTGCGCGTGGTTGTCGTGCCCTTGTTAGAACGTTTTTTCCTTGCCATGGCGAATCCTCCTTCTGCTGTCGTGGATAAAACCTCGCAATAACGATAGCAGATTTTGGCGACACTATCACCAATATAAAAATACCGGCGAGCACCAGTATTGCAATTAATTCATCTTGGCGATTTTTTTAAACTCGTCCTGCGCCGCGGCCACCGCCACACCGGAGTTGATCTTAGCACCGAGTTTTGTGAGCACGCTATCCAACGCCGACAAACAATATTCAACATGATACATACTGCTACTGCTGCCCATCAGACCGATGCGCCAGACCTTACCAGCCAGCGCGCCCAAGCCACCACCGATTTCTAAATTGTGATCGTTTAACAGTTGGTTGCGTACCGCCGCATCGTCCACACCCTCGGGAATGGTGACGGCATTGAGTTGTGGCAGGCGATCCTGCTCGGCGACAATAAATTTCAAGCCCAATGCTTCAATACCTGCACGCAAGGCCAGATGATGTATCCGGTGACGTCGCCAGGCATTTTCCAACCCCTCTTCCTGCAACATCAGCAGCGCTTCATGTAGACCATAGAGGCTGTTGATCGGCGCGGTGTGATGATAAGCGCGTTTACCGCTGCCCCAATAACCCATCACCAGATTCATGTCCATGAACCAACTCTGCACCTTGTGCTTGCGTTGTTTAATCACTGCCATCGCACGTTCATTAAAACTGACTGGCGATAACCCCGGCGGTGCCGATAAACATTTTTGGGTGCCGGAATAAATCGCATCGATACCCCACTCATCCACTTTCAACGGGGTGCCGCCCAGTGAAGTGACGGCATCAACGATCGTAATACAGTCATATTGATGCGCTAACGCTACCAAGGTCTTGGCATCCGACTGCGCACCGGTGGAGGTTTCCGCATGCACGAAGGCCACGAGCTTTGCATCCGGATTTTTCTTCAACGCGGCTTCAACCTTATTGGGATCGACCACCGTGCCCCAACTATCTTCAACCAGAACCGGGATCGCACCGCAGCGTTCGACATTTTCTTTCATGCGGCCACCGAACACACCATTTTGGCAAACGATCACCGTGTCCCCCGGTTCAACGAGATTAACAAAACAGGTTTCCATGCCGGCAGAACCGGGCGCGGATACGGGGAAGGTTAAATTATTTTTCGTTTGAAACGCATATTGTAATAATTGTTTGACTTCATCCATCATGCCGACAAACGCCGGATCGAGATGGCCGATGGTCGGCCGGGCCAAAGCCTTTAATACGCGTTCACTGACGTCCGAGGGACCCGGCCCCATCAGAATTCGTTTGGGTGGATGAAAAGATGTGATTGCCATGATTAACCCCTGCAGTTACGCGTCTATCAAATATGGAATAGCACGTGAGTATACAAGAACACTGCAGGCGTTGATAAGAGGGGACGAAGGTTGTCGATGACGGCAATTTACAAGATCGTGGCAAGCCCCTGACCCATGCGAATTGCATCACCGGGTTTGAGATTTTCATCCCAACGAATCGTATTTTTTGGAAACAGCAGCAGCACGGTTGAACCCATGTTAAAGCGGCCCATCTCCTCGCCCTTTGCTAATTGAATCACATCATCGGCACGATCATAAATCCAGCGCTGCACCGGTTGCCGATGCGGTGGCGTCACCACGCCGTGCCAAACGGTTTCGATGCAGGCTACATTCAACGCCCCCACCGGGATCATCACCATCGGCCCGACCTGACTCTCGAACACCGCAATCACCCGCTCATTACGCGCGAATAAATTCCGCACCCGTTTGACCGTGGTGGGGTTGACGCTGAACAACCGTCCCGGCGCATATAACATCTGGGTTAAACGTCCGGCAATCGGCATGTGAATACGGTGATAATCACGCGGCGATAAATACAAGGTGGCAAATGCGCCATCCGTGAATTGTTTCGCCAGTGCCGCATCGCCACCGAGCAGGCTTTGCAAATCATAGGAATAACCCTTGGCCTGAAACACCGTTGCGCCATCGATATACCCCAATTGACTGATCGCCCCATCCACCGGACAGGCGACACGTTGCGCGCCGTGGTCGATCGGTCGTGCCGAAGTCTTTAAGCTGCGGGTGAAAAAACTATTGAAGTCCGGATAGGATTCCAGATTTTCATTTTCAGCCTCCGCCATATTGACGTTAAATTTTTTGACAAACCAATGCATCAAGGGATTTTTAAACCACGGCACAGGCACGCGGGTCGCACGCAGGATCAACCGCGAAATGAGATGATGCGGCAAAATATATTGCGGCACAACAAAGAGTAACTCGGCAAACGCCGAAGGATTTTTATCGGTCATAATTTTCTAGTCGTGAGGTTAATGGTGATGGGAATGATCGTCGTCGAGGGTGGCGGGCATGACCTTGGCTACTATCTTCTGGCTTGTGCCATTATGCAGCGTCAAGACCAGCTCAACCGCATCACCCGACTTGAATTTGATTTTCGGATTAAACAGCATGAGGTGATGACTGCCACGCTTGAGTTCAAGCTTGCCGTTGGCCGGCACAATCAGCGCGTCCTGTTTGATCATCCTGGCGAGATTGTCCTTGATCAGGGTTTGATGCATCTCGACGTGATCGAATTGGCTACTGCTAATGTTGACGATACGTATTTCCTTATCAGTGGGGTTTTCGATCGACATGAAACCGCCCATGACCGTGACACTCGGTGGTTTCTCCGGCACCACCGCATCGCGAATCACTAACACATCTGCGGCCCGCACACTCAGGCTGAGCAACAACAACGTCAATAACAAAATAATTTTCATGTCTTACCCTTTATGAAATTGCCGGATATGCACAAACGTCTTTACCAACTCATCGACGACAAACGGGGGTGAAAAAATTGCGCGCAGATTACCTTGTGGATCCACCACCACTAATTGTGCGCTGTGGTTGACGGTGTAATTATCTTTGTCGGGACCATCCTCGTAACCGTACAGGGCCCCCAATTGTTTTACCAACACATCCAGTTTGTCATGCTCGCCGCGCACCGCGATAAACTCAGGGTGATAAAAGGCAACATAGTCTTTTAATTTCGCCACCGAATCGCGATCCGGATCGACGCTGACAAAGATTAATTGCGGTTTGGGATCAGTGTGCGCCGCAGGTGGCAACTTCTGCCACACCTGTTTCATCACCAGCATGGTCGTCGGACATACGTCCGGGCAGTTGGTAAAGCCAAAAAAGACAAAGCTCCAATGCTGCTGAAACCGCGCTTCGGTAAAAGCCTGGCCGTTCTGATCCGTCATCTGCAATCCGCTGATCGGTTTGCCCTCGGGCAAGTAGTTCATCGCCAGCTCGACGGGCAAGTCCGCCTCGGTGAGTTGCCGTGGCGTGGCCTTATACCACCACAACACCGTGGCCAAACCCAGCACAAGCATCACGGCGCTGATGGCGAATAGCATCAGGCGCGGAGGTTTTTTCGACTCAGGTGTTTGCATGGTGCGGATTATTGTCTTTTTTGCGATAAAAATCATCTGTTCTGATCGGAAATATACCCTGCACAGGAATATTCCCATCCCGGGATTTGCAATCGCCAGGGAAACACGCTATGTTTTCCCAAACCCTCAAGAGAATTCTCCATGAACAACGTTAGTTTCCTGATTGCAAAGAAAAAAATTCCCGTGTGGAACCCCGCCCTCGAACCGGTTGATATTACCGCTGAGGCCCTTTCCGAGATCCCCCTGTTGGGTTTTGTCCAGGCCGGTTTGCCGGTTGATATCTGCGAGCAACAGGAAAAGGTGCGGGTACCGGCACACATGGTCCGCAAAAATACCTATGCCCTGAAAGTCCGCGGCCATTCGATGATCGACGATAATATTCTGGACGGCGATGTGATTGTCATCGAAAAACGCGAGTCGGCACATAACGGTCAAACCGTGGTGGCGATGATCAACGGTGAGCAAGTGACGCTGAAAAAATTCTATATCGAGGCCGATGGTATCCGCTTGCAACCCGCCAACCCCGCAATGTCGCCGATCATTCTGAAAAATGATCAGGTGCAAATCCTGGGTATCGTCACTGGGGTTATCCGCTCCACTCCCTGAGTCATTCACGCTGACCGGCGAACCGCTGCGCTTCCTGTGCGATGAAATCTGACTGAGCTATCCCGTGTATTTCGATTAATTTATCGATTAAGACAGCATCCGTGAAATTTTCAATAAATGCTTTAGCGTTTCGATATAATTTTCAAACGCAGTCGTGCCCTTGGCGCTCAGACTGTAGATGGTCTGCGTCCGACCTGTACCCGTTTGCTTCTTGGTCTTGACATAATTTTCCGCGATCATCTTTTTCAGATGGGCATCGAGGTTGCCATCGGTAATCTCCAGTTCGTGTTTTATTTCGCTAAAGCTTGCCTCTTCCCGTGTCACCAAAAAGGCGGCAATCCGGGTTCGCACCGGCTGATGCAAAACGGTATCCAATTCTGGTAATGTCATGGCGTCCATTGCATTCTCCTCGTCATCGATACGTTAATCACCTGTGGTGATACGAAACTTGAGTGAAGCGGCCGGACCTTTGTCGTACAGCAACGACGAGGAAAGCTCAAATCCTTCAATCCGAAAATGATATTTCTTTTCCTTCCATGGACCTGTCGCGCGGCGGAAATGCCCCTCTGGTTTGCCGTCGCGAACAACGATATCCATGGGTTCGGCTAAACGAAGCGGAACTATAACGGTACTCGTCTCTTTTAACACATCACCGGTAATTTGCACACCAACGGGGATAGTCGTACCGGCCGGCAGGCTGACGATAACCATCCCTTGTTGTGGTTCACCGCCCTGTTGATAGTCGGCGAGCGTCACTATTTTCATCACCGAGCTATCCAATTGTCGATCAAGATGGTTGAGGATGACACTGATCGTTACGACCAATATCAGCCAACCCAGCAGCATGAGCACGCGGCGTGTTAAGGTTTGGGTGGCCGGTTGCCAGTTGAGCAAAAAGGCCAACAGCGGCATCCCCACACCAAACACACAGATGGTCAACCATTCCTGTTGCGCGATGGCTATCCCAAACACAATACTGCCCAGGCCAAGGCTTATCATGACCACCCCCACCCAGGATAACATCTGCACGGAAAACAAACCCTGGATATAAAATGCAATACCCATCAGCGCCATCATGATCGCATAAAACAAATAACCCCCACCAAAAAAATGCATGCCGATATTGATCAAGACCACCAGGCCCGCCATTAACCACCAAATCTTGATGACCTGCTGTTGAATAAAGGACAGGGTTTCATCCCGCGCGGAACGCGCACGCTGGGTCAGCCGATAATCCCAGATGCCCACAACGATCAGCGTCAGGCTGATGAAAAGATTCGAGGCGAGAATACGTTGCCAGTGCACCGGTAACATCTCCGGGGTAAAAAACGTCCGCACCAGCAGGATTAATACGGCGGCGGCCACACCCCATAACACCAGGGTGTGCCATTCGACGCGGACACTGCGATGCCCGGTGGCCATCATGGCATGGATGGCTTCAATCTTCTGCGCGGTCTCATTCCACATTTTTTATTGCCTCATTTGACACACTCTGTAATGCAGAGTATATTAACTCTGCATTACAGAGTATACACGGCTGTCTACCTAATTGAAACAGCCAAGGCACATACAAACAATCAATGTCACACGGAGAATACAATGAAAAATTTAATCTATGCCAGCTGTGCAGCAACGGTACTGCTTTGCTCCGGTTGTTCAGTTTTGCCGGAACAAGCGGAACTGTCTCGTCTGCCGGTTATCACCTACGGCACGCCGGCACCGGCGGGCGATAACTTTATTCTGTTCTTCCCCGCCGGGCAGCCGATCCCCACCGATGTGGCGATCGTCGGCAGTTTGTTGAAGGACACCAGCAATCAGCGCCTGGTTGTCTCGTTGAATAAAGATGTTTACGCCTTCAAACGCTGGGTGAGCTTCGATAATAAACACTGGGTCGATGCACGGGATACCATTGATGTAAAAGTTGAAGTACGTATACCCGGACCTAATCATACCAAGCCGGGCGAAATCAAGGTGCAGATCGATAACAAATCAACATCCTGACATTCTGGATTGAGTTGTGGCGGCACAACGCCACGTGGATATCAGTGACGACAACTCGTTGCCGGAGCAATCCGGCAACGTTATGCCCACTCATAAGGGAAGCTAAGCACCTCGTCGATGGTGGTAACCCCCGCCGCCAACATCACCAAACGATCCACGCCGATGGCGACGCCGCAACAATCCGGCAAGCCGTGTTGCAGTGCGGCAAGAAAATGGGGGTCTGCCCTTACCGCAACCAATCCCAATTTCTTACGTTGCTGTATCTCCTGTTCGATCCGGGCAGCTTGTTCTGTCGCATCGCTGAGCTCATGAAAACCATTGGCCAATTCAATGCCATTGAGGTAAATCTCAAAGCGTTCGGCACACGCCGGATCATTCGGACACAATCTGGCTAACGCGGCCTGACTGGCGGGATAATCGCGTATCACCACCAGTCGATCGCGCGGCAGGGCCGGTTCAACACGGTGGGTGAGCAACAAGTCCAACCAGGTATCACGATCCTCCATGGCAATCGTCATACTGGAAATATCGTGGCTGGTACAGAATACCTCGCGCAGTCTCGCCACGGAATCCTGCATTGGATCAACCTGGGCATAGTGCAGAAAGGCATCTCGGTAACGGATCTGTTGCGCGGGTTGTAAGGCAAGATGCGGTTGCAGGACGGATTCAATCAACTCGATGTTTTCTGCGATGAAGGCAGCGTAATCCGTTTGGACACGATACCATTCTAATAAAGTAAATTCAGGATTATGGCGCGCGCCGCGTTCGCCAACACGAAAGGCCTTAGCGATTTGATATATTGATCCGCTGCCCGCCGCCAGCAAGCGTTTCATTGCCATCTCCGGCGAGGTACGCAAATAACCGCTGGGCTTGCTACTGGCTGACTCGTGCACCGTAAAACTCTGCAGGTGCACCTCAGTGGTGGCATAGTGCGACAACAACGGTGTTTCAATTTCCAGGATCTGCCGTGACAAAAAAAACGACCGCAGCGATTGAATCAGTCGAGCGCGGAGTTCCAGCTGATGCAGCTGAGCTGTGGGTCGCCAGGGAGTGATGGGGTTGTTCACATTGCTACTACGGTTGACACAATCGTTCGCCACATATCCCTGTGTTCGTATCCCTATCGTGATCACAGCAACACCGTGTCGTTACCCACGGTGCGCCAGTACATTACTACTCTTTGACCCGACCCAAATATTCGCCGGTACGCGTATCCACCTTGAGCAATTCACCTTCATTGACAAACAACGGTACCTTGACCACCGCGCCGGTTTCCAAGGTGGCGGGTTTGGAACCACCGGTGGCGGTATCCCCGCGCATACCCGGATCGGTTTGGGTTACTTTGAGAATGACATGATTCGGTGGTGTAACTATGAGGGGTATGTTGTTCCACAAGGTCACCACGCAGACGTCTTCTTCCTTCAGCCATTTTGCGTTGTCACCCACGGCGGTGGCATCGGCTTGATACTGTTCAAAACTTTCGGTCTGCATGAAGTGCCACAACTCGCCGTCGTTGTAGAGATACTGCATGTCGGTGTCCAATACGTCGGCCTCTTCTAACGTTTCACCGGATTTAAAGGTCTTTTCCAAGACGCGGCCAGTTTTAAGATTGCGGATCTTGACCCGGCTAAATGCCTGGCCCTTGCCGGGTTTGACGAATTCATTTTCGATGATGTTGCACGGAGAACCATCGAGCATGACCTTCACACCGGCGCGGAAATCGTTTGTACTAATGTTTGCCATGAAATACCTTTTACCAAATTTTAGGATAAGCTAGGGAACCCTGTGGGTGTATCATCAATCCCCCAGCCGTCGGGAGTCAACTTGATTCAGTGTTCCATCAATACCTTTTTTAAAGGTCGCCTATGATATCGAAAACCGCGCTCGCATGGCAGCATCCTTTGCCCTGGCAACAGATTTTAGCGAATGCCGTGCGCGACCCGGCCGTGTTGCTGGACCAGCTAAAATTACCCATGGCACTGCTGCCTGCGGCGCAAGCGGCAAGCCGCCAATTTCCCTTGCGCGTCCCCTCCGGCTATTTGGCCCGGATGGAGGTCGGGAATCCGGATGATCCCTTGTTGCGCCAAATCCTGCCGCTGCAGGCGGAGATGGATATGTATGCCGATGACGCTACCGATCCGGTCGGCGATCAGGCCGCGATGGTCGCACCGGGCGTGCTGCACAAATATACCGGCCGTGTGCTGCTGCTGGTGACGGGTGCCTGCGCTATCCATTGCCGTTACTGTTTTCGCCGCCATTTTCCCTATGCCGAGGCCAATCCCAGTACCCAGCAATGGCAACCCGCGTTGCACTATATCGCCCATGACCCGAGTATCAGCGAAGTGATCCTCAGTGGCGGGGATCCGTTGAGCATGAGTGATTCACGCCTGGCCGAACTCGTTGCGCAACTACAGGTTATACCCCATGTACAACGCTTGCGTGTGCATACACGCTTACCGGTGGTGGTACCGGAACGTGTCACGGACGGCTTGTTGGCCTGGTTGACAGGTAGTCGGCTCAAGCCCGTGCTGGTCTTGCACATTAATCACCCCAATGAAATCGACGCCGCCTTGCGAGATGCCGTGCAACGCCTGCGCGCTCAACAGGTGGTAGTGCTGAATCAGTCCGTGTTACTCAAGGGCGTGAATGATGATGTCCGCACCCTGGTGGCCCTCAGTGAAGGGCTGTTTGCCGCCGGAATCCTGCCGTACTACCTGCATCAGCTGGATCGGGTTCAGGGCGCTCGCCATTTTGCCGTGGACGCCGCGCGTGCACGTTCTCTGCTAAATGAGGTACGGGGACGCCTACCCGGTTATCTATTACCCCGTCTGGTACAGGAAATTCCTGGAATGGACGCTAAACTTCCCATGTAACTGTTTGAAAAGCCTCACCGCCGGGGTGTGCACTGCGGGCAAGGTTTGTGGCAACGCCGGGGTTGTCTGCACGATACTTCGACCCGGGGTGTGATCTTCTAGTTTGTTGCAGGAGTGTAGTGTGGGAAAAACGTTGGGGCTCGCCTTGCCACCGCGCAGTAAGCCGGAGAGAGACGCCTTTGATTTGCGGGCCCGTCACGTTGATACGTGGCTCAATGAATTGCCACGCGGCAATATCGGTGAAACCGCGCGGCAGATTTTTCTAGCCCTGGTCGATACCAATCGCCTTGATTATACCCATCCCAACCGTATTCATTTTTTGGAATCCAGTCGCGAAACCATCGTCTACATTACTGAGGCCATGCGTCGTCACTACATCAGCATCAACGCCCCCATGCCGGAAAAGAACTGGAAGATTGCCGAGGCAACGCGGGAAATCTATCACGCCCAGGCCAAGGGCTATTTGATCGCCATTGAAGATCTACTCACCCACAGTTTTTTGTTTGCGGACTCGCGCACCCTGACGATCCTGATTCATCGTGCGGTCAGTGCGCTGGGTCGCGTGATGCTGACCTGCTACCAGTCCTATACACCCTTACCTACCGATATTTGGTCGACGCTGCATCGATTGTATCAGGCCGCGGAAGAACGCAATATTCTGTTCACCACCGTCAGTGATGAGCATCATCGCTATGTCCCCAAGACCAACATCAACAGCGAATACGTCCGGCTATTATTATTGGCGTTGGCCTCACCTTATCGATTACGGCACGGTGAAGTCACCAAGGTATATGACACCCTGGAACGCTGGAATACCAAATGCCGCCTCAACCCGCTCACCGAGGAGGACAAGACACACAAAGCGGCCACGCATTTCGGCATCGACCTCAGTCGCAATGAACCCCCACGATCGCTGGCCCTGGCGATGGTTGAATGCCCCGAGTCGCAATGCCGGATTCTGGATACACAACCGTTGGCCAATGCGATTCGCAAGGACATCAAAGGGGGCTTTAAGGCCGGTGAAACCACCTTAACCGGCATTGAAATGCATCGCCCCGACCTGTCACAAGATCTGATGCGGCGCTTGCTGATTGCCTGGTGTGTGATCCCCAAGCGCGGTTTTCCGCGCAATACGATTGAAGAACAAGTGGAAGTCACCTTGGGGCTGACCGCCACCCACCAAGTGATCATCACCGGCACCCGAAAAAATTCCGCGGAACAGGACAACTTTGATCGTACCGCCCAATACGAACCCGGCAAAGACACCGACGGTATCGGTGCTCCATCCGGCCTGCCGCCCGCTGACGTATGGGACTTGATCTATTACTCCGGAAATAGCAGTGGCATTGAGGTCAGCGGCGAGCAGCTCAATAAAGAACAACCAGCCGCGCAGGAACTACGTAAAAATCATTACCACCCGGAAACCTGGGCAGTACTGAATGAAAGCGCCCGAGGTTATTGCCTTCACTCCGTGGGACGCCCCAAGGAAGCACGCGCCCAAGTGGGCGAACTGATCGGCATCCGGCGCAGTATTGGCGGCCAAACCTGGAAATGGGGCATCGGGGTGATTCGCTGGCTAAAAGCCGATAATCAGGATCGCTTGATGCTAGGCATCGAAATGCTCACGCCCGATGCGGCGGCAATTGGGGTGCGCGGCGTTGCCCATGCCAAACATGACTATCAACGTACCCTCATGTTACCGGAGATCCGGGCGATCAATCAGCCCACCACCCTGATCACCGGGCCGGTGCCCTATCGCGTCAGTAACCAACTGGTGATTAATATCCTGGGCAAGGAAATCATGATTAAACTGAGCAAACAGGTGATGAATACCGGTTTGTTTGCGCAATTTGAATTTGAAATCCTTGAGCAACAACAGACCGGCGCGAAGAAACCCGAGGAAAACCCCGACTCTGAATTCGACAGTGTCTGGTCATCGATCTAAGTACGTGAGCCGATCCCGATCAGATTTAGCGTATCGATTCCCGGTGTTTTTCAATGCGGCTCTATTAAGTTACCCTTGTGCCTTGCCGATACTCTGGATCAACGACCACATCGCAGTCTTTGTCAGCAACAGTTGCATCCACTAGTCAGACACCCTTAAGATATGGCCACAAACAATAACAAAACACGGATGGTCTCGTGAGCAACGAAAACCTGCTACGCGTCCTCTCAATTTTCGATGCTTCGGAAGAAGCGGAGACGCTGATCAACGCATTACGTAACGCCGGTCATATGGTGCGTGATTTGCGCGTGGAAGACGGCGAGGATATGAAAATCGCCATCGAAGAGAATCCGATTGATATCATTCTGGCAAAATTAAAAATGCCGACCTTCTCTGCCCGCCAGGCCGTCGAGATACTGCTTCAGTCCGGGCGCGATATCCCGTTGATTGTCATTACCCCGCCGAGCAAGGAAGCCACCGCCATTGAAGCCCTCAAGGTTGGTGCGCGCGATGCGCTTGCCGAGGATCAAGTGGAACGACTCAAACTGGTGGTTAAACGTGAATTGGGTGATCTGCGCGAACGCCGCGCCAATCGCCGTTGTGAACAAATGCTACGTGAAACGGAAAAGCGCGCAAAAAGCCTCATCGATAATTCACGTGACGCCATTTCCTATGTGCATGATGGCATGCACATCTATGCCAATGAAGCCTACTTAAAAATGTTTGGGTATGACAGCAGTGATGATGTGCAAGGCATGCCGATCATGGACATGGTCAGCGGCGAAGACCATGCCAAACTCAAAGAATTCCTGCGCGCCTACTCCAAGGGGCAGGCTGAGAACACGCAGTTGGATGTGCACGGTCAGCATACCCAAGGACGCAAGATCAAGATCAAAATGGAATTTTCCTCCGCCAGCATGGACGGTGAATCCTGCACCCAGATCATCATTCGTGACCACTCGCTGAGTAAGGAACTGGAACAAAAACTCAATGTCATGTCGCAAACGGACATCGTCACCGGCCTGTTTAACCGCACCTATTTCCTTGAGCATCTGGATCAAGTCATCGGCCGCGCCGTTGAGGGTCAAACGCGTGCTGCGCTGTATTACATCGCCCTGGATAAATATCAGGAAGTCCGTAACCAAATTGGTATTGCCGCCGCTGATCACCTGCTAGCGAATATCGCCGGCCACCTGAAAAACAAATTACGTGATCTCGGCGTGTTGGCGCGGATTGAAGGCGGCTCCTATGTACTGCTGATCCAGAATATTGACAGTAAACAAGCGGAAAAATACGCCTCCGGTATTGGCAAACTCATCTCGGAACATGTTGCCGATATTGGCAATCAAACCGTGCAAACCACGGCGAGCATTGGTCTGACTCTCATTAATGAAACCACCAGCAACGGCCAGGAATGTATTAACCGCGCAGAAAAAGGCGCACAGGCGGCGCAGCAAGCAGGTGGCAATAGACACCACATCTTTAACCCCGCCATGCAGGAACTTGCGGCACATGAGGAAACCAGTGTCTGGGCCAACAAGATCAAACTCGCCCTGAAGGAAAACAAGTTCCGTCTAGTATTTCAACCGGTTGTCAGCCTGCACGGCGAGCCCGGTGCACATTATGACGTGCTGTTACGGATGATTGATGAGAAGAATGAATCAGTTCCGCCAAATGAATTTATCCCGGCAGCAGAACAATCCGGCCTGATGAATTTTGTTGATCGCTGGGTCATCGCCAACGCGTTCATGTTGCTAACCCGGCGGCAACGTGAAGGCAAGAAAACCCGGCTGTTTATCAAACTCTCCGCAGCCACCTTGGGTGACGCCGAATTCCTGCCTTGGATCAGTGAACGGATTAAAACCACCAAGGTGGATACGGATTGCCTGGTATTTCAGGTGAGTGAAGATGCGGCTCTGAATTTTCTTAAACAAACAAAAGCGATCGCCACCGGCCTGAGCCAGATGCATTGCCGTTTTGCCCTGGAAAACTTCGGTATCGAACAAAACACCTTTCAGTCACTCAAGCAATTGAAGGTCAATTACATCAAGATTCACATGAGCCTCATTCATGGCCTGGCGCAAAACGTCGAAAACCAGGAAAAACTCAAGAGTATCGCCGAAACCGCCAACAGCCTAAATATTCAAACCATTGCGGCCTTCGTCGAAGATGCGAATAGTCTGGCTGTATTATGGCAGTGCGCCGTTGATTTCATTCAAGGTTATTTCCTGCAACACCCGCAGGCGGAAATGAATTACGATTTCAACGAGACATTTTAGCTGTTTTGAGATTCGTGTGTTGCGGAATGAGGTGCCAATATCCCCGGCCCCTATTTAGAAAAAAACACGCCCTTCTTGCGAAGGGCGTGTCTGGATGTAACTACCGTCGATTACTTCTTTGTCGCAGGTGCAGCAGCGGGAGCTGGAGTCGCAGCCGGTGCAGCGGCGGCGGGAGCGGCAGCCGCGCCCGGAACAGCAGCGGGTGCAGCGGTAGCAGGCGCAGCAGCACCGGGAGCAGTCGTCGCACCGGGTGCAGCAGCATCAGGTGTAGTAGCAGCCGGGGCCGTGACCGTCGGGGCTTGAACAGCAGGGGCCTTCGGGGCTTCTTTCTTCTGGCAACCGATCAGCGCGGCAAAGGCTAAGGACAAGGTTACAATTAAAATCTTTTTCATGATGCATCTCTCCAAATTGTATAGTGTGTTAGGTGGGCGAAGAGCCCGGCGCGAGATTATACATAAAGTTAGTTAAAAAAGGTGATGGATTTATTTAAAATCCAATAGATGCGACACCAACCCATCCGCCAGCTTCGGTTCAAACCAGGTTGATTTGGGCGGCATCACTTCATTGGCATCCGCCACCGCCATCAGATCGGCTAATTGAGTGGGGTACAAGGCGAAGGCAACTTTCATTTCACCGCTATTCACACGACGTTCCAGTTCCGGCAAGCCACGTATCCCGCCGACAAAGTCAATGCGTTTATCACGCCGTGGATCGGTGATGCCCAAGATCGGCGCAATCAGATTATTTTGTAACAAACTCACATCCAAACGGCCCACCGGGTCTTGCTGTGGAATTAATTCCGGCTTGATCTGCAGTCGATACCACTGGCCGGACAGATACATGGCAAATTCACCTGACTGCTGTGGTTTCGCGGCGGCCGCTTGCGCTGTAATTGTAAATGCTTGGGCGACACGCTGTTTAAATTCCTCTGTACCCAGGCCATTGAGATCACGTAACACGCGATTGTAATCGAGGATTTGCATTTGGTTGTCAGGGAAGATCACCGCAAGAAAATAATTATAGGCGGCATTGGGGTCCGCTTTGCCCTGCCCTTGGCGTAGGGCCGCCACCCGCGCGGCAGCCGCTGAACGGTGATGACCGTCGGCGATGTACAAACACGTCATCGCATCAAAGGTCGTGGTCAAGGTATCGATGTGGCTTGCATCATCAATCACCCAGAAGGTGTGTTGTACGCCATCGTCGGCGGTCAAATCGTATTCCGGATGCTTGCCACAAACTGCATGAATAATTTGATCCACTGTGGGATTGCGGCGATAGGTGAGAAACACCGGGCCGGTTTGTGCATTTAAGGCGTCAATCTGCCGCACACGATCATCTTCCTTGTCCGGACGGGTAAACTCGTGCTTGCGAATTCGGTTGCTGTTGTAATCGGCCACCGAGGCCACCGCCACCAACCCGGTTTGTTGATGTGACCCCATGATCAATCGATAGGCGTAATAACAAGGCTTGTTCTCGCGGATCAACACGCCTTCATTGATTAATCGCTGAAAATTTTTTGCCCCCAAAGCATAGACCTGTGCAGCATAGGGATTGGTATCCGCCGGCAGATCGATCTCGGGTTTGGAGATGTGCAGGAAACTGCGTGGCCGGCCTGTTGCACGCAGCCGCGCTTCTTCTGTATTGAGGACATCATACGGCGGGGCGATCACATCTGCGGCATCGTTTTGTTTAGGTCTTAAACCACGGAATGGGCGAATCAATGACATCTAACCTCCAATATTAAATTAATTCTAGTAAATTAATTGCGCCACAACGTGGTGATGCGTTGTGGTATCGATGGATGTGTGGAAAAATAATTGAATAAGCGGCGAAAGCGGCGTTGCTCAAAGGCCGTCAACTGATTCCAATTTGCATCCGGCATGAAGACCCCGTGCAGGCAACGCAGCGTCGCGAGAATATTTTCCTTACCCACCAATTGCGCGGCGGCTTTATCCGCGGCAAATTCCCAGCGCCGCATCAGCATCATGACCAACAGGCTGGTGAGCGGAAAGAATAAATAGGGCAACCCACTCAGCAGTTTGTGTGCGGTACTGCCAAACCAGGCGCGGCGGCCCGACACTAATTCGAGGATACCACCGAGGATCAGGGCCAGAGGGAATAGCAGCGGAATCAGTGCACCTTGCAACAAGGTCAACCGCCAGGTATGCCCCAAGGCGATGTGACATAACTCATGCGCGAGAATGGCATCCACCTCTTCCTGGGTTAAGGCCGAGACGAATTCCTCTTCCAACACGATCGCGCTACGCTGTATCGAACCGCCCAACGCAAAGGCCACCGCCAGGGGGGAGGTGGCCTGATGCAGTTGCGGGGGGGTGATCTTTAATTGCCGGGCAAGTCGTGCCAGCGACAGGTGCCAAGCCGGATGACGAATGCCCACAACGGGTCGCATGGGCATCAAGCTAAACAACCCGGCGGGTGTCGACCAATATGCCAGCAGCATACCCAGGGTTGAGGCGATCAGCAGTACGCCAAAAACCACCGGCGTCAGCCCCGCCGGCAACCATTGGCACCATAAGCCCAACTGAAGATAAACCGTGGCCAACAGGAGGAGAAAACTTCCCAGGGGTGGTTGGCTATGCGTTGTCGATAACGGCGGCATTGTATTTACACAGTGAAAACAAGGTTTGATTTGTGATTAAGTACCAAACTTGGCAAGGTCAGGTCATCTTCCTGTCAGACGCAACCGCTAGCCTTACCAGGGAGTGAGTACAGCCAAGCCCCGTGCTATTATATAGAAAGCTTCGGGGATTTGCCGGATCATTCCTCTTCACCACGCACAGCCGTTGGATACTTACACCACTTGAGACCCTGAGTCAGTCAACATGGAATCAGAATCTTTACCAAAACCGCTAGATCCTACCGACCAAACAACGACTGCAACACCGGCGCGCAACGGCTGGTTTGCCCGTCTCGGACGCTTTTTACCGCGACATGTACCGATTGCCTACAAATTGGCGTTTATCCTGACCGTGTTAATCACCGCGAGCATGGTGATCCTCGGACTCATTATCGTTTCCAATCAGTCACATTTATTACGTCAGCAGATCGATGACTTTGGCCGGGCCATGGTCGATCAGCTCGCCGAATCATCCAAGGAATTAGTGTTGGCGGATGACATTCTCAGCCTGATGGTGGTGGTGAACAACCTCAGCAAGAGCGACAACATCCTCGGTGGTGTGGTGTATTCGCACAAAGGCGAGATCATCGCGCACACCGGCAAGCTGCCGATCCACGACATCACCAAATTATATGACCGCGCCACCGCGATCGATGCCACCAATTATTCCGTTGAATGGATCGATTATGATCAATCCGGCAAGCCTTTGGATCTGATCTCGTTCATCACACCGATACGTTATCAGAAAACCATCGCCGGTCATGCCTTGGTGACTTATGATAAATCGACGCTCACCCAGGCGTTGCATGACACCATCAACGCTATCCTCGGTGCGACTCTATTTATGATTCTACTGGGCATCGTCACAGCGTACTACGTGGGCAAACGTATCACCAAACCGATTTCCAACCTGATGGATGCCAGTCGCGCGATTCACAATGGTAATTACACCTTTCGAATTGACCAACGTCGCAATGATGAGATTGGTTATCTGATCAATGCATTCAATTCCATGGCCAATGGGTTACTGGAAAAAAATCAGGTCGAAAACGCCTTCTCGCGCTTTGTTTCCACCAAGGTGGCCAAACAGATCATGGAGAACTTAGATCATATCCAATTAGGGGGCAAACGCATGCACGCAACGGCGTTATTTGCCGATATTGTCGGCTTCACCAGTCTTTCCGAACAGATGCCGGCGGAAGAAATTGCGACGATGCTCAATGAATATTTTTCCTATATTGACACCGCCAGCAGGCTATATCGCGGCATGATCGATAAGTATATGGGTGACTGCGCGATGGTGGTGTTTGGCGCACCTGAAGCCGACCCTGATCATAAATTCAACGCCATCGCCTGTGCCATTTTAATTCAACGTTTGACTGCGCGACTCAATGTTGAACGCGCCAAGGCCGGTAAATACACGGTGGATTTCCGCATCGGGGTTAACAGCGGCGAGATGCTGGCGGGGAACCTGGGCTCGCATGAGCGCATGCAATACACGGTGGTCGGTGAAGCCGTGAATCTGGCGTCACGACTGCATTCCGTCGCCGATAAAGGTCAAATTATCATTACTGAATTCCTGGCGATGGATTCGGATCTTGATCAACGTATCATTACCGAGCGTAACCAATCCATCCGGCTGCGTGGCATTGCCGATCCGGTGACCACCTATGTCATTGCCGGGATCAAGCCCGGGCACAGCGACCTCATTAACGCACAAATTGCCGATATTCTCCGCAGCCGAAAAGTGGCATGAGTTTGCACGGTTTGTCCATGGTTCGACCCGTTGCACTGCTCATTGCCCTGGTTTTATTCACCAGTGGTTGTGCCTTGCTGTACACCTTTGACGACCAGCTTGAACAACGTATCGATACCTGGATTCAGCAACAGGAGTACGGCAAGGCACTGGCGACATTGGAGTACGTACGCCCAACACACGCCAAATATGATCGGTTACTCAAGAAAAAACAACAGATTCTAACCCTGAGCAAATCCTTGGCAGACGACACTGTCCGGCGCAGCCAACAACACATGAAAGTTTATCAGTGGCAGGAGGCCGACAATTTATATCAACAGGGACTGGAAAAAATGCCGCACAATCCGCAACTGGAAAGCGCCTATCAGGAATTTAACAAGCAACGTGACCATTACCTGACGACACTTCATTACCAATTATTTATTTACAAGGCGCAATGGTTAAACAAAAATACCCGCATCCAGCATGACCTTGCCCATGCAACACCGAACGACAGCAGCGCAACCCGCGCTTTAAAACAACACGACGAGGAAGTGCAAACTGTTTATCAGGAGTTACTCCATTGCGGGATGGATTCGATCAATCAGAATGAACTGGAACTGGCCGAACAATGTTTGCTGCTGGCTGAACAGTTGCAGCCCGGTGGCAAATCACAGACAGCCCTCAGCCAAGTTCAAGAGCAACTCGCCCTGCTTGAAAAACGCAAGACCAATATCACTCCCCGGCAAACGGAAGAATTATTAGAACTGTCCAAGCAGGCCATGGGGAAAAATAATTTGAAACAGTCACAGAAACTATTCAACCAAATCCCCGCAAAGGATCACTCACTCACCCCGATTAAGCAATTCAAGAAATCGCTGGATGAGCGTATCGCCAATAATGTCAGCCAAGGGATCGAGATGGGGCGCAAACTCTACAGTCAGGGTGAAGTCGAAAATGCGCTCGCGGTGTGGAATGATTTACGGGAATTAGACCCGGATAATGAACAACTGGACAGTCATATTGAACGCGCCAATCGTGTCCTGAATAAATTAAAAACCTTGAAGAAGACTGAACCGGTGGTGGCGCCACCGTCGGCAAATAAAAGTAAAAGCTGAGAAGCGTTGGTAATCCATCGTCGGGGCAGGTTTGGAACCCGCCCCGACGGACAACATACTGTGTAATCACACCGGTTCAAGCCGCTCGACACTCCTGAACCCTTGCGGTAATTTCAAACCACGCTGCGCGCGTTGACCTTTGTAGTGTTTGAGCTCCGTTGCGTCCAACACCTTGTGGCGTTTACCGGCATACACCTTGAGACTTTGGCCAGGAAGAATAACCGTCATCGCCGTCACCAACTCCTCGCGGCTCTTGGCCTTGTTGGCGGGAATATTGATGATCTTCACACCCTTGCCCTTCGGCATAAGTGGCACATCGCGCACGGGGAACATTAACATATGACCTTCATTGGTGGCGGCAATCACCAGTGCCTTATTCAGATCGGCAACCGGCGCGGCAGCTAAGGCGGTGGCGCCTTCAGGAATTTTCATCACCGCCTTACCCGCCTTGTTGCGCGTGATCAAATCTTCCAGCTTAGCGATAAAGCCATAACCAATATCATTACTCAATAAAAATAATTGTTCTGGCGCACCGGCGATCACACCGCAGAATTGTGCGCCGCTGGGCGGATCAAGACGACCGGTGAGAGGTTCACCCTGACCGCGCGCGGAGGGTAAGGTGTGAATCGGAATGGCATAACTGCGCCCGGTGGTGTCCAGGAACACGGCCAATTGATTGCTCATGCTCTGCGCCATTTGCAAAAAGCCATCACCGGCTTTGTAACTCAAGGTGGTCGGATCGATCTCATGACCCTTGGCGGCGCGCACCCAGCCTTTTTGCGACAACACCACCAGCATCGGGTCCGAGCCGATCAATTCATTTTCACTGATCGCCTGCGCCGCTTCGCGTTTCACAATCGGTGAACGGCGGGCATCACCGTATTTTTCGATATCGGCCTTGAGTTCCTGATGGATCAAGGTTTTCAGTTTGGCGCTGGAGGCGAGGATGGCTTCAATCGAATCGCGCTCCTTGGCAAGTTCTTTTTGCTCGCCACGGATCTTCATTTCTTCGAGTTTGGCCAAATGCCGCAATTTCAATTCAAGTATGGCCTCGGCCTGGATGTCCGAGAGCTTGAAGCGTTTCATCAATATCGGTTTGGGTTCATCGTGTTTACGAATGATCGCGATCACTTCATCAATATTTAAAAAAGCAACCAACAAACCATCGAGAATATGGATACGTTTAATAACCTTGTCGAGACGAAACTCCAGCCGCTTACGCACGGTATCAGTACGATAGACCAGCCATTCACTCAACATAGTTTGCAGATTTTTCACCGCGGGTCGGCCGTTGAGACCAATGACGTTCATGTTGACCCGAAAGGTGCGTTCCAGATCGGTGGTGGCAAACAGGTGTGCCATTAATTCATCGACGTTAATCCGGTTGGAACGTGGGATGATCACCAACCGCGTCGGATTCTCATGATCCGACTCATCGCGCAGGTCACTGACCATCGGTAATTTCTTGGCCTGCATTTGCTGCGCAATCTGTTCGAGGATCTTGGCCGGTGAGGTTTGGTGCGGCAAGGCGGTAATAATAATATCGCCGTCTTCTTCTTCATAACGGCCACGCATGCGGATGCTACCGTAACCGGTTTCATACATCGCCAGCAGTTCTTTGCGCGGCGTGATAATTTCCGCGGTAGTGGGATAATCCGGACCGTGGACAAACTCGCACAGCTCTTTGTTGGTCGCCTTGGGATTTTTGATCAGATGTAGACAGGCCTGGCCGATCTCGCGCAGATTGTGCGGCGGGATATCAGTCGCCATGCCCACGGCGATTCCGGTTGTGCCATTGAGTAACACATGCGGTACCCGCGCGGGTAATAATTTGGGTTCTTCCAGGCTGCCATCAAAATTCGGCACCCAAGCAACGGTGCCCTGCGTTAACTCGCTGAGTAACAGATCCGAAAATGCCGACAAGCGTGATTCGGTATAGCGCATCGCCGCAAAGGATTTGGGATCATCGGGTGAGCCCCAATTACCTTGCCCTTCCAACAACGGATAACGATAGGAAAACGGTTGTGCCATCAACACCATGGCTTCATAACAAGCGCTGTCACCGTGCGGATGAAATTTGCCGAGCACGTCACCGACCGTGCGCGCGGATTTCTTGAACTTCGCCGTCGAGCGCAGTCCCAATTCCGACATCGCATAGACAATCCGCCGTTGTACCGGCTTTAAGCCATCACTGATGTGCGGCAAGGCGCGATCCAGCACCACGTACATGGAGTAATCGAGGTAAGCCTTTTCCGTGAATTCTTTTAACGGCAGGCGTTCAATGGTGTCGTCGGGTTGTTGTGCCATAATTTTTTGTCGAGTTAAATATTATATATCCGCCAAATCGCCGCGTTGTTCCAGCCACTCGCGGCGATCCGAGGCGCGCTTCTTGGCCAACAACATATCCATGATCTGTTGCGTGCCATCGCCGGGTTTGATCGTCAGCCGTGCCAGACGACGCGTATTCGGATCCATCGTCGTCTCACGCAATTGAATCGGATTCATTTCACCCAAGCCTTTAAAGCGGGTCACATTCGGCTTGCTGGTTTTTTTCTCGGCGGCGATGCGATCCAGAATACCTTTCTTTTCCGCTTCATCATGGGCATAAAACACTTCCTTGCCCACATCAATACGAAACAAGGGCGGCATCGCCACACAAATATGACCTGACGCCACTAATGGCCAGTAGTGCCGCAAAAATAACGCGCACAACAAGGTGGCGATATGCGCCCCGTCCGAATCCGCATCGGCTAAGATAATCACCTTGCCATAACGTA
>Ga0315281_10001357_pt1 | contig 35964 bp, 33 predicted proteins | sample YL17G07_0_MG_FD_204540 | JGI IMG/M metagenome (GOLD analysis project Ga0315281, IMG submission 204540) | Sediment microbial communities from Yellowstone Lake, YNP, Wyoming, USA - YL17G07_0 | ecosystem: Environmental > Aquatic > Freshwater > Lake > Sediment | place: USA: Wyoming | collected...
AGCTCATGACGAACTGGAACCGGGGGAACAGGCGGGGCAGGCGCATCATATTGAAAACCATCACCCCGATGGCCAGGCGGTCCAGCCAGGAAGACAGGGGCCAGCCGAGATGGACCACCACCCGGCGGTCCGGAAATTCGTATTCCACCACCCGAAGCAGGGCCACCAGGCGGTGATAGAGGCTCAGCTTCAGCAGCGGCAGGCGAAAATGGTTGGGGGCCGTTTTAGGGGGAATGCCGGCCCGGGGGGAATAGAGAGTGATAAATACGGCGTTATCCTGGCGGAACTCGTGACCTGCCTCCCCGGAGCGGCGAAAGACCAGGTGCACGTCCGGGGCGTCGGATTCGGCCAGATACAGGATCATCTCCATTTCGCTGTCCCCCTTTTCGATCTCCCGGCGTTCGGGGGCCCGCCGCTGGGCCACCAGGAACCCGGCCAGGAGCACCACCCCGGTGACCGTGGCCCAGAGCATGGTGCCATGGGGTTTTTTAACGGCCAGGAAGACGAAGCAACTGACAAAGACCACCCACATGATCAGGGTCACCAGGCGGCTGGTGTAAAAGTGGATCACTTCCTTGGTGCCCATGAAATACCGGTAAATGATGAGGGACCCCATGTTGATGCAGAAACTGGCGATCAGCCCCAGGGCGTACATGTCCGCCAGGGTCTCCTGGCGGCCCGAGGTGATGAGGATGATGCTGGAAAAAAAGGCGGCGTTGGCCAGGTGAATGCGATACAGGGACTGGCGGCGGTTGGTGGCGATGAGCCACATAAAGCCGTAACGGTGGGCCACCCGTTCAATCAGTTCGCTCGAGGCCACGAACGCGGTGTTGACCGCCATGATCAGGGTTAGGCTGGCCAGCGCCGCCACGCCCACCCCGAAGGGGATGCCGTTCAGCAGGGTGGCGTAATGGGTGATGAGGTCCCCTTCGTGGGCCTTGAAGTCAATGGGCGCGGACAGGGCCAGGGCCGCCACCACCGGGGTGACGATGCCCACGGTGCAGGCCAGAAAGATGTAAGCCTTGCCGATTTCCCGCCAACTGCGCACCAGGCCCGCGGTCTGGAGCACCGATTCCACCCCGGAGTAGGCCAGGATGCAAAAAGCCATGTTGGCGATGAAGAGCTGATAGCCTTGGAAGAACGACCCCTTGCCCAAAATGGCGCCGGTGGCCAGGGCCTCCCCTTTCATGCGGGAGATGGTGGCGCCGTCCAGGGACAGGACCCCGGAGGCGATCAGGTTCAGGAAAATGAAGGCCGCGGCCATGAAGATGGCAAAGGTGACCCGGGCGTTTTCCTTGATGCCCAGGATGTTGAGCCCGGCAATGGCCCAGATGGTGGCCAGCACCAGGATGAGCATCGTGCCGTGGGAAATCTGGAAAAAGGAGGTGGCGTTCAGAATGGCGCTCACCGCCGAGATGCAGGCCGTGAGGATGTAGTCCACCATGATGGAGGCCACGGCCACGAAGGAGATCATGGGCCCCAGGACCAGGTAGGAAAAGGAATAGACGCCCCCGCCAATGAGGCCGTGATGCTCCAGGATCTCGCCGATCTCCACCAGCCGGGTGGTCATGTAATGAATGAAGAGCGAGGTGAAGGCGATGAAAAGGATGGCGCTGGCGCCGATGAACCGGTGAGCTTCCGCGGGAGCGTAAAAGACCGAGGTGAGCTCGTCCATCAGGGTGATGACGGCGATGGACATCCAGGTGAGCCACCAGCGGCCGTTGAGGTAATAGGAGAGCCGCCCGGGTCGGCGGAGCAGGAGGAAAAAGACAGCCACCAGGAGGAAATTGAGGGCAACGAGGACTACATTTTTCATGGAGAGATGCCCTCATGGACCGGTTTGGGGGCCTGGGCGAAAACCCCGTGTCCCCCGGGTCTAAGGCGAGCCCGGTGGGGTTTGCTCAGCACCCGCCCTGGAAGCCGCCCATTGGAGCAAGGGGCGTTTGCTGTAACGAATGATAAACTCGAAATTCGGAAAAAGCCGGGGCAGACGCATCAGGTTAAAAACCCACACCCCGATGGCCATCCGGTCCAGCCAGGAGGACAGGGGCCAGCCGATATGCACCACCACGTGCCGGTCGGCCAATTCGTACTCCACCACCTTCAGCAGGCCGATCATGCGCCGGTACATGCTGATCTTCGTCAGGGGAAAGCGAAAATGGTTGAGGGCGGTCTTGGCAGGGATGCCGGCCCGGGGGCTGAAAAAAGTGATATAAACCGCGTTTCCCTTGGGGAACTCCAGGCCCGGCTCCTCGGAGCGCCGGAAAAAGATGTGCATTTCCGGGGCCTCGGACTCGGCCAGGTAGAGGATCATCTCCATCTCGCTGTCGGACTGGGCGATCTCCAGGATTTCCGGCCCTCGCCGCCGGGCCACCAGGAAGCCCCCCGCCAGCACCATGCAGGTGGCCCCGGCCCAGAGGGCGGTGCCATAAGGCTTGTCCAGGGCCAGGAAGATGAAGCAGCTCACCAGGATGACCCATAATATCAAGGTGCCCACCCGGCTGGTAAAGTAATGGATGACTTCCTTGGTGCCCATGAAATAGCGATAGATGATGAGGGAACCCATGTTGATGCAAAAACTGGCCACCAACCCCAGGGCGTACATATCAGCCAGGATACTTTGACTGCCGTTCGTAATCAGGATGATGATGGAGAAAAAGGTGGCGCTGCACATGTGAATGCGGTACAGAGACTGGCGCCGGTTCAGGGCAATGAGCCACAAGAAACCGTAACGGTGAGCCACCCGCTCCAGAAGCTCGCTCGAAGCTACAAAAGCCGTGTTGACGGCCATCATCAAGGTGAAGCTGGCCAGGGCGGCGACGATCACCCCGAAAGGAACGCCGTTCAGTAAGGTGGCGTAATGGGTGATGAGGTCCCCTTCGTGGGCCTTGAAGTCGATGTGGGCGGATAACACCAGGGCCGCCACCAGTGGGGTCACCACCCCCACGGTGAGGGCCAGAAACCAGTAAGCCCGGTGAATTTCCCGCCAGTTCCGCACCAGGCCGGCAGTCTGGAGCACGGATTCCACCCCGGAATAAGCCAGGATGCAGAAAGCCACGTTGGAGACCAGGTTGCCGTAATCGCGCAGTATGGAGCCGGTGTACAGTTCGCGTCCCGCCTGGTGCACGGATTCCTTGAGCTGTACCAGGTGCCCCGGTTCCAAATCTATCAGGCCGGAAGCGACCAGATTAATCATGACGAAAGCCGCCCCAATGAAGATCATGAAGGTGAAGCGGGCATTTTCCCGGATACCCAGGATGTTGAGGCCGGCAATGAACCAGATGATGGCCAGGACGATGATGATGACCGTGAAATGGGATTGGGCCAGGAAAGGGAAAAACGACACGGAGTTCAACACCGCGCTCACCGCGGAAATGCAGGCCGTGAGGATGTAGTCCACCATGATGGAGGCCACCGCCACAAAGGACACCATGGGGCCGAGCACGAGGTAGGAGAAGGAATAGACGCCGCCGCCGATGAGGCGGTGGTGTTCCAGGATTTCGGCGATCTCCGTCAGCCTGGTGCTGATGAACCGCACCAGCACACTGGTGATGGCGATGAAGACGATGGCCCTGACGCCGATAAACCGATAAGCTTCCGCCGGGACGTAAAAGATGGAGGTGAACTCGTCCATCAGGGTGATGACGGCCACCGCCAGCCAGGTGAGCCAGACCCGCCCCTCCATATGATAAGTCAACAGGTTCTGGCGCCTGAGCAAATAAACAAAGAAGATGATCAGGCCGAGGTTAAGGACTATGAGGACGGGGATCTTCATCTAGGAAGCGCTTGGATTAAAAATGGCCGGATAATAGTTCCGGATTCTTTCTAAGCAGCCGCCAGGCGATGGCTGGATAATATTAAACTCTCGCTGTCTCCTTGACAAGGTTAAAGCGCCGGATAAGCTGATAAATGAGAGGGAGGGGCGTCATGTCTGGCGCCTGTGATAAATCGCTCCCCTGCAGAACTAAAGTTATTTTACGCGGCTGCCCGGTATTGGGCCTGACCGAAGATGGTGATCCTGATGATCCTGGTTTTCCTGGGGATGGCGGCGCCGCCGGGCGGGGCCCAGGCCGGGCGCATCGTCCTGGTGCCCGTCGGCCCGGCCGGGGCTGGGGTCTTGTCGCATCTCGCCTCCGGGCTCAACCGGGAGCTTATGGCGCCCGTAATCACGGCCGCGGCAACCGCCGTTCCCGAAGGGGCGTATGCCCCCGAACGCCGCCAATATCTGGCCGAGGACTTCCTGCCCGGCCTCACCCCATACCGCCAATCCGGCGCCGAGCTGGTCCTGGGAATTACCCCGGTCGATCTTTACGTTCCCGGTCTGAACTTCGTATTTGGCCTGGCGGACCCCAGGCACAAAACCGCGGTCATCTCCCTGGCCCGCCTCGATCCGCAGTTCTACGGCCTCCCCCAGGATGCGCCCTTGCTGCACAAACGCGCCCTCAAGGAAGCCGTCCACGAACTGGGCCACTGCCTGGGCCTGGCCCACTGCCCCGACCCTACCTGCATCATGTTTTTCTCCAACAGCCTGGCCGATACCGATCACAAAGGCCCGGGCTTCTGTCCCCGGTGCCGGCAGCGGTTGGAGGAAAGATAGATCTCTGAAAAGAAAGTTTGAGGGAGGGGGCCAGGGGTTTCCACAGGCGAGGACGCCTGTGCCACTGACCCCTGCCCCCTCCCTCAAGCTCCCACCCCCCAACCCCTTTAGGAAAAGGAGATGGCTGGCAAGTCGGGGCTTTAGACCCCGTCTTGCCAACCCCTTCTGCGGGTTGGGAGGGGGGCTTGGGGGGAGATTGTAAGTGGACCTCAGGTCCCTGACCCACCCCCCAAAATATAAATAAGGGCGGACCCTCAGGTCCGCCCTTGCGGTAGATGCTAGATTTTTCAAAAACACCCAAAGAGGCGCTCTCCCTTACAGCACCTTTACCTGGGTGAGGGGCCGGCCGGCGGCGTCCGTCAGGTGGATGGCGCAGGCCAGGCAGGGGTCAAAGGAGTGGACGGTGCGGATCACCTCCAGGGGTTTGGCGGGGTCGGCCACCGGGTTGCCCACCAGGGCCGCCTCGTACGGCCCCAGGGCCTCGTTCTGGTTCCGGGGCCCGGCGTTCCAGGTGGAAGGCACCACACACTGGTAGTTCTTGATCTTGCCGTTGTCGATGACCACCCAGTGGGACAGGGTCCCCCGGGGCGCCTCGTGGAAGCCGAAGCCCCGGATCTCCCCGGACGGAAAGGAAAACTTGTTGAAGGTCTTGACGTCCCCCTTGCCGATGTTGTCCATGAGGGCCTGCCACTGGATATTCAGTTCGTCGTAAAGTACGGCGGTGCGGATGGCCCGGGCGGCATGCCGGCCGATGGTGGAGTGGAGCGCCTCGGGACCCACCTTGGCCCCCGCCAGCTTGCTGACGGTGGCCAGGACCTGCTCGGCGTACGCCTTGGTAGGCCCGTGGCCGGCCACGTACATGCAGAGCACGTTGGCCAGGGGACCCACCTGGGCCGGCTTGTCATTGAAGCTGGGAGACTTGACCCAGGAATACTTGCCCTTTTCCTGGAAATCGGTGTACTTGGGCTCGGTGGTCTCGTCATAGGGATGCCGGGTCCAGTCGCCGTTGTACCAGGAGTGCTTGATGCTCTCTTTCACCCCGAAGCGGAAGAGCTCGGAGTTGAACTCCTTGATGGGCTTGAAGCTCTTGAGGTCGGCGTTTTCGATGTAGCCGCCGGGCAGGTTGAAGGTCGTGCCCTTGGTGTCCATGGGCATGTCGGGCACCGACAGGTAGTTGGTGACGCCGGCGCCATATTTGGTCCAGTCCGCGTACATGGCCCCTACCGCGCACACATCCGGCACGTAGACGTTTTTCACGAAGCTGCCCACTTCGTCGATGAGGGCCTTGATGTAATAGAGGCGCTCCATGTTGAGGGCCGAAGAGTGGTCCATGTTAATGGGGTTCGACACCCCGCCCACGATCAGGGTCTGGACGTGGGGGGTCTTGGCCCCCAGGATGGAAGTGATCATGTTGGCCTTGCGCTGGTATTCCAGGGCCTGGAGGTAATGGGCCGTGGCCAGGAGATTCACTTCCGGGGGGAGCTTCATGGCCGGGTGGCCCCAATAGCCGTTGGCGAAAATGCCCAACTGGCCGGAGTCCACGATGGCCTTGAGCTTATCCTGGACGCCTTTGAGCTGCTGGTAGCTGTTCATGGGCCAGGAGGACAGGGTGTCGGCCAGGGCCGCCGCCTTCTTCGGGTCGGCCTTCAGGGCCGAGGTGATATCCACCCAGTCCAGGGCCGAGAGGATGTAAAAGTGCACGATGTGGTCGTGCACCGCGTGGGCCCCCATGATCAGGTTCCGGATGTACTGGGCGTTGAGGGGCACCTCCAGGTTGAGGGCGTTTTCCACGGCCCGCACCGAGGTCAGGGCGTGCACCGTGGTGCACACCCCGCAGAGTCTCTGGGTGAAAGTGGGAGCATCCCGGGGGTCACGCCCTTGCAAAATAACCTCGATGCCGCGCCACATCTGGCCCGACGACCAGGCGTTGGTCACCTTGCCGCCGTCGATTTCGCAATCGATCCGTAAGTGCCCTTCGATCCGGGTAATGGGGTCAATGGTAATTCTCTTGGCCATATTCACGTCTCCTTACCAGGTTAAGCGTGCTCGACCTTGGGCAGCACGGGGAATCTTTTCACGAAATAGAGGTACGCCATAAGTTCCAGGGACACGATGCCCAGGGTGATGAAGATTTCCGGCAAGGCCGGGAAATACCGCCATCCGGGCCCGGGATTGAAGCCCACCAGAAAGGCATCGAAACGATAGAGGGACCCCGCCAGCAACATGGAGGCGGCGGCCAGAAACAGATACCGGAGGTTGGTCCGGCGGGCCGGGCTCGCCAACAAAATGACCGGCGCCAGGAAAAAGAGGTTCTCCAGGATGAACATGAAACTGTTCAGGTTCCCTTGGAAGATCAAGCCAAACTTACCCCGCACTACCAGGTCACCGAACCGGAGGACCAGGTAAACGCCCAGGAGCCAGACCATAACCCCGCCAACTTTGCCCAGTAAAGGGGTTTCAAAGGGCCGCTTGAAGGCCAGGGAGGACAGAATGGATTCCAAGAGCGTCACGGCGTAGCCCATGGTAATGGCCGAGAGCAGGAAGAAGAACGGCAGCAGGCCCGTTTGCCAGAGGGGCGAGAGCTTATAGCCGGCGATCACCATCAGGGTCCCTAAAGAGGACTGGTGCATGGTGGGAAGCAGGATCCCCAGGGCGACGATGACCGGCAGCCACTTTTCCAGGCGGCTCCTGGCCTCCCGGGCCCGGGTATTTTTGCTAAAGCCTTCCAAAACCGCGGGGGCCAGTTCGATCCAGAGCACCGCCACGTAGGCGGCGATGCAGAGGGCCACCTCCACCAGCACGGAATTGAAGTTGACATACCAGGGCAGGAAGAGATGATAGCCGTTCCAGTAGCGCCCGATATCCAAAAAGATGGCCACCCCGGCCAGGGTGTAACCGAAGACGCTGGTCAGCACCGCCGAGCGCACCAGGGGATGGTACTCCCAGCGGTTGAACACATAGACCAGAAGGGCCATGGCATAGCCGCCGCACCCCAGGGCGGTGCCCACCAGCACATCGTAAGTGATCCAGAGGCCCCAGGGGTAACCATCGCTCAGGTTGGTGACGGCTCCCAGGCCGAAGAGGTAACGGTAAATGATCAGAAGGCCGCCCAGCACTGCCAGGACGGCCAGGACCAAAAAAGGCTTGGTGACGACTTTTCCACCTAAAGGAAGACTCTCTTCCGCCATAGTGGGCTCCCGTAGATTCAGGGTAAATCCTGTTTGCCGGTATTTTTGTAGATCAGGTAAAAGAGGCCGCCCAGGAGCACATAAGGTCCGATCATGCCCTTATAGAGCGTGTGCATCAAGGTCTCGGAGGCGCCGGCGGGGGATTCGTTCGGCAACGCCGGCAATCCCAGCTTCCCGTAAGGCACACCCGCCAGCATCAGCACCTGGGTGCCGCCCCCTTCTTTTTCCCCGTAAATCCGCTTCTGGTAGGGCGTGGCCGTCCGATACCGCTTCTCCTGGGAATCCAACCGGTGCAAGGGGTAGGGGGCGACTTCTCCCGTCTTCAGAGCCAGCCGTCGTCTGGCCTCTTTCAGCAGATCCTGCACCTCCCCGAAGATGGTGCCCCCGTTGGGACAGAACTCGGCGCAGGCGGGGTAGCCCCCTTTGTCCACCCGCGGGTAACACATCTCGCATTTCATGATCTGGGGAAAGGCCTCTCCCCATTGAAACTTGGGGATGTTGTAAGGACAGGCCACCTGGCAATAACGGCAGCCGATGCAGGCGTCCTTATTATACTTGACGATCCCGGTAACGGGGTCCTTGGTGAGGGCCGACACCGGGCAGGCGGAGGTGCAGGCGGGATCGACGCAGTGCATGCAGGAGCGCTTGATAAAGGAATAACCATTGATTTCCTGGTCCTTGTACACCCCCATGCCGTTTTTATAGAGCTTGATGATATTGAAGGTTTTGTCCGAAAGGTCCATGGGGTTGTCCCAGACGTCATTGGGTCTGGAAAAGACCGGGGGCAGGTGGTTGACTTCCTTGCAGGCGACCATACAGGCCCTGCAGCCGACGCAAACCGTAGCATCATACAAAAGCCCCACCGCCTCGGGCAGGCGGGGGGTGGCTTCTCTTGCCAGCACCGGCACGGGGCTTAGGTTCGCTGCCACCGCCAGGCCCCCGCCGGCCGCGACTTTTAGAAAGTCTCTGCGGTTGATGTCCATAGGCTAGTCCTTCCCGGGGTCGTCGTCTGCACCGGGTTCTGCTTTGCCCAGTTTCATGGCGGTGACGGCGCCGGCGCCCAGGGCCGCGCCGGCCAGCCCGGCCAACACTCCCACGGTAGCCAGGCCGGCGCCGCCGCCCTCTTTGACCTCAACGGGCGCGCAGACATCGGGCGGGGTGAACTTCTTCAAGCTGGCCTGGGCAGCCAGGGCGGCGGTGAAACCCACCCCCTTCTCGGAGCACCCGAAACAGGGTGAGCCGGTGCCCACCGGCCAGCTCCGGGGACCCACGTCACCGAACAGGATGGCGGGGCAGTTGTTGTAAGTCTCCGGCCCCTTGCAGCCCAATTTGTAAAGGCACCAACCCCGGCGATGGCCGTCGTCGTCGAACTCCAGGGCGAATCGGCCGGCGTCAAAGTGGGGCCGGCGTTCGCAGCCCTCGTGGATCAGGCGGCGGTAAGCGAATATGGGTCTGCCCTTGGCGTCCAGATCCGGCAATTTCTTGAAGGTCAGGATATAGAGCACGGTGGACAGGAAATTGTAAGGGTTGGGCGGGCAGCCCGGGATATTGATCACCTTGAATTTATCCCCGAGCGCCTCTTGCGTCGACACGGCCCCGGTGGGGTTGGGCTCCGCGGACGGCAGGCCCCCCCAGGAGGCGCAGGAACCGATGGCCACAATGGCAGCGGCCTTGGGCGCGGTCTCTCTCAGGATCTCCACCGCCGGCCGGCCGCCGATCTTGCAATAGATGCCGCCGTCTTTGGTGGGGATGGCCCCCTCGGTCACCAGGATGAATTTGCCCTGATTGTCGGCGATGGACTTATTTTTCGCCTCATCCGCCAGGTTCCCCGCCGGCGTGCACAAGGCCTCGTGATAATCCAGGGAGATGAGGTCGAGGATCAGGTGTTCCACCGTGGGATGGGTGGAGCGGAGCAAGGCTTCGGTGCAGCCGGTGCATTCCTGGCCGGAGAGCCAGATGACCGGCGGCCGCTTGGCCGATGCCACGGCCTCGGCAATTTTCGCCCCCATGCTCAGGGGCAGCCCCATGCTGGCCGCGGCAATGCTGCAGAACTTCAAAAAATCCCGGCGTGAGACCAGTCCCAAACCTCCCGGGAGAAGATCAAAACCCTTATCCTTCATACGCCCTCCCCATACATTTGCCCTCCAGTGTTTTGAGGTTACGGTTGTGGGTTTTTAAGATAGTTAATTATTACAACTAGTTGAACAAAATGGGGGGAAAACTATCAGCCAATTGTTTCCATACAGAATTTTTTCAATATGGTCAAACAAAAAATATCTTGTGAAAAATTTAATTAACAAAGTAACCCGAAGTCTTAGGAAGATTAACAGAGAGGGTCTTTAATACGAGGTTGCGATCAAATGAATAAAATTAGCTGGCACCGGCTTTCCAGCCGGTGCAGACGCAGGCTAAAGCCTGCGGCTACCAATATTATCTTTCTGGAGGCACCTTGGTATAAGTCCCCCCTTTTGTAAAGGGGGATTCAAGGGAAGGCGACTTTCACGGGAAGTTCGTATCTGCACCTTCCGGCCTGAAAAACTGCCTTGTAGGGGGGGGTCCCCCGCGCCCAGGCATAAATGGTCAAAACGGCCATGGGCAAATGGTCAATTCGTGTATGGACTTCCGGTCTTTCTCCCGCCTATGGTGACAGATGATGGTTTTCTGAAACCCGCCAGAAATGAAAAGGACCCCAAATGGGTTTCTGGTGTCTATTGCTGGGGCATTCGCCAGGATGTCAATGTCGCCGCTGCGGCAAGATCAGACACGAGCATCGTTGGGATGGCTGCCAGTGCACGATTTGCGGCCAAGTCAGTCATAACTGGGTTATCAGGAATTGGACCTATGACGGCCAAAATTATATCTTCGAAAAAGAGTGCGGCAAATGTAAGGAAAAAACTAAGTGCACTGAACAGGTGCCCTTCGGCAAAATCGTCTTGGGCTGACCAACCGCAATCCTTTCCCAGGAAATGACACCGCAGTAAGAAAGCTTCCCCAAGGGGAGCACGGCGCTTTTTCCGCTCCTGACACCCCGGGCGTGATCATGGCCCCTCAACGCCATATACTTACCCAGGCGTAAAAAAATCCTTCCGCTAACCTCCCTGCCCCCAAAATAATTCCCAAGAAGGTTCCCCCAGGGGGGGTCTATTTGAAGTAAGTCATTAATTTATCAAGATATTTCATCATCTCATTTGCCACCCCCAAATCTCCGGTTTTGTAACTTTTTGGTAACCGGCCATGACTATATAAATAGTCATGGTGAGAAGAGGAAAGGCAGGTTCTCTTAAGGAGAAAAAAAGAAATGGCCAAAGGATATTTCCTGTTGTTCTTGCAAAAAGAAGCCGGGAAAAGACCGGGACCGGCAGTGGAAGCGAAAGGAGCCTGTCATGATCGCGGCCCTAGATTCAGAAGAGTTGATTATCAAATTGACCTGGGCAGAAGCCTGCCAGATCCTGGTCATCAATCTGGAAGAGGATGAACTGAAGGCGCTTCAGTTCGTCAAAGGGTTGGTGGGGAGAGTGGCCATCAGGTGCAAGTCCCCGCAGGAGCAATCTGAGCCCGATTGGTGTGGCCAGAAGATCTCACCCCAAGGCTAGGGGAAGGTCGGTGGGGGCGCCGGTCGGCGCCTGCCCGCTGCGCCGGCCTTTTCACCTCCCACCAAGGCGGGCTTGCTGCATAACCCCAAGGGGTTTTCCCTCTCCCAGAGAGGGAAATCGATGGGGAGGTCAGCAGATGCAAGATTACCAGACGTATCAAAAATTAATTTCCCTGGGTGACACCTGGGTAACGTTGCGATGCCTGGGTACCGGCGACCGGGTGGCTTTTGCCAGATTATTTCAGCAAGCCTCCGACGAAGACGCCCGATTCATGAACCAGGATTTCAAAAACTTTGAGGTAGTCAACCGTTGGCTCGACGGCGTCGACCTGAGCCAGGTGCTGCCCCTGGTGGCGGTTGAGCAGGACGCCCACCGCCTCATCGGCAGCGCTAACCTGCACTGGTGGGGCAGTAACGGCGCCAGGCAAATCGGCGAGATCCACGTTTTCGTACCCGAGCCCTTCCTGGATAAGGGTTTGGGGACCATCATGCTCCACGAATTGATCAACCTGGCCATCAACAGCTTGTTACACCATGAAAAGAAGATGCCAGACACAGAGGAGCGGGTAAGTTGATGAACCATCCAGCCCGGTTGTATCAGTTGGTGGGCGACCTGGGGAGAGGCGGAAACCGCCGGCATGAATACCTGGTCTACCGCAAGTTCGTCCGCCTGGGAAATGGCGGTCGGGTGATGCTGCGTTTCCTCACGACCCGGGATCGGGAAAAATTCGTCAGGCTGTTTGAGGACACCTCAGACGACGACATCCGGTTCTTAAAACACGATGTGAGAGACCCAGGAGTGCTCAATGCCTGGATGGACAGCCTCAACTACGGGGAAGTCCTCCCCCTGATGGCGGAAAACCTCAAAGACAATCAGTTCGTGGCCGGAGGGGTGCTCCTGCTGGGCGCCCACGCCGCCAGACACATGGGGGAGATTCGCCTGTTCGTCTCCGCACCTTTCCAAAATTTGGGCCTGGGTTCGGTGATGCTGGATGAACTCATCAACCTGGCCGCCAGGGAAAATCTCCGCTGGCTCAAAGGCGAGGTGGTGCGGGACCAGAAGAATGTCATCCGGGGGCTGCGGGCCAAGGGGTTTGAAGTGAAGTCGACTCTGGAGGATTATTTCCTTTGCCCGGATGGAACGACTCATGATGTGGTCCTGATGATGCGTCCCGTCGTGCCCGACGAGGACAGCTAATACCGTTTTCGGTTTTCGGTTTTCTGTTTTCGGTTAAAATAAATAAGAATTGTCAATAAGTTACAGATTAAGTGGGTGGCATTTCAAAGGGAATGCGGTATAGAATCCGAACTTTCCTCTCTCAGACGGCAGGGTCCCAGGAAGGGATTGACTATGACCCAGGAGCGGCTATTGATGGGGCGCCGCGGGCATAATCACTCCCTCGGCATCGGGCCGGATAACCTCCCGGGAAGCGGGGAAATTCAATGGCGCCTTTCGCGATTCTGGCTGTGACTATCAAACCCGAAGAAGTGGTCTGCCTGAAAGACCCTCAAGAAGTTCTGGACGAGGTCAGAGATCTCGTCTTTCTCATGTTTCCGCAATTCGATTTTCAGCCCGTTGAAAAAGTTTTCCACGATATTGTCGATCTTTTCCACGGCAGACACCCAGGCTACCGGAAGTGCACCACGCGCTATCACAACTTGAACCACACCACCGACTGTTTCCTGGTCATGGCCCGCATCCTCCATGGCGCCTTTTTAAACGGCGTGATCTTGAACGAAAGAAACCTGGCCTTGGGACTGATCGCCGCGCTCCTGCACGATACCGGCTATATCCAGGCCCAGGGAGATGATTCAGGCACAGGGGGCAAATATACCCTGGTCCATGTGGAACGCAGCATCGAATTCATGGAAAGATATCTGCGGGCTCAGGGGTATTCAGGCGCAGACTTGCAGACCTGCAGCAATTTCCTAAGAAGCACCGGCCTGGAGGTGAAACCGGAGGAAATCCACTTCGAATCCTGGGAGCAGGAAATGTTGGGCCGGACGCTGGAAACCGCCGACCTCCTGGGGCAGATGGCGGATGAAAACTACCTGGAAAGACTACCCTTTCTTTACTGCGAATTCCAAGAAGGGGGGGTTTTGGGTTTTCAGGATGAGTTGGACCTGCTAAAAAAAACTCCCCAGTTTTGGGAGGTTTGTCAGTTGCGAATCGGCCCGGAATTGGAGAATGTGGGTCGCTATCTGCGGGACCATTTCTGGCACCGCTGGGGCATTGACCAGGACTTATACCGGCAAGCCATTGACCAGAATATTAAATGCCTGGAGCTCATTTTGGCCAGCCACGAATCGGACTATCAGAAATATCTGGGAAAAGAAGGCTTGCAAGAAATAAGCAGGAAATTCCAAAAATAAGTTGAACCGGCGGGAAGCAAAACCGGCTAATAGCATAATGCGCACCAAAAAGTATTTCCTTGTAGGGGCGGACCCATGGAAACTGTCTCAAAACGGTTTTTTTGTCATCCTGAACGAAGTGAAGCCCGTAGCCCGTAGGGCGGGAAAGCGCAGCGCATCCCGCCTTAATCTCGCCATTAGCATCATTCCATCTCCAGACTGCGAACGTCATCATCTGCCGCCCATTCAAGGTGATAAATGCCGCGTTCCACTTAGCGGTGAAAGCTTGAATACGGCCAATCCGCCACCCTCGCAACATAACCATGCTTTACCGGATTGTAGTGGATGTAATCCACGTGACGCTCATAATCGCGCTCGTCGCGGATGACGTGTTCCCAAAAACGCCGCTGCCAAATGCCTCGTTCTCCCTTCTGCCGGCGCCGCTCCGAAAGTCTTTCCCCCCGGGAAATTTGGGCGGCAAATCGCGCCTTGATATCATGCCAGCGGGTGGAGAAATCCGCGTCTCGGAAGGCAGGGTCCAGATACAATGCAGGTGATCGGGCAAAATGACGATGGCCTCGATAGTAAATGGTCGGCGTCGGCGGGCCGCCTTGAACACCTCCCGAAGAGTGTCAATGTGTTCGGTCAAGAGTTTCCGGCGGCGTTCCAGCAGATTGACCGTGAAGAAGAAGGTGCCGCCAGGAACAAAGGCGCGGATGTATTGCGGCATAAGTTAGGCCTGACCCAATTGCCGAAGGCAGGATCTGTTTCACTTTCCCGCCCTATGACTACTGAAGGCGGGATGCGCTTCGCTTTCCCGCCCTACGGCTATGACCACTTTTTTAATCAGGATGAAAATCAAAAAAATGCTTCAGCGGTAGAATTCTATTGTTCACCCCGGCAGCAGGTGCAGGGTAAAAACGCTCCCCTGTCCAGGCTGGCTCTCCACCGTCACCCGGCCGCCGTGGGCCTGGGCAATGTGCTTGACAATGGCCAAACCCAGGCCGGTGCCGCCGATTTTGCGGCTGCGGCCCGGGTCCACCCGGTAAAATCTCTCAAACAGCCGGGGCAGGTGCTCCGCCCCGATGCCCAGGCCCTGATCCCGCACCCGGATGACCACTTCCCCGCCTTCCCGGGCGGCCTCGAGCTCCACCGGACTTCCCGGCGGGCTGTACTTGATGGCATTGTCCACCAGGTTCACCACCGCCTGCTCCAGCAAAGGCGCATTGATAGCGGCCCTGAGCTCCTCCGGAGCGGCCATGGTCAAGGCGATTTGACGTTCCCCGGCCCGGGCCTCGCAAATTTGCCAGGCCGCCTGCAGCACCGGCTTGACCCGGCCGGCAGCCAGCTCAATCCTGCCCTGGGCCGTTTCCTCTTCCAGGCGCGAGAGGCTCAGCAGGTCCTCTATGATGGCCTGGAGGCGGTCGGCCTGCCGGGCCAGGACGTGCAGGAATTTCAAGGCATGCTCCGGCTCCCCGATAGCCCCGTCCAGCAGCGTCTCCACAAAGCCCTTGATGGCGGTGACCGGGGTCTTCAGTTCATGCGCGGCATTGGCCACGAACTCCCGCCGGGCGTTTTCCAGTTTGCGCAGCCTGGTGACGTCGTTAAAGACCAGCACCGCGCCCACCGCCGCCCCTTCCTGGTCCCGCCAGGGGGCGCCGTGCACCTGGAGGAACCGCTCCTCGCCATCCCTTAAACGGATCTCTGCTTCCAGGGGCTCGCCCAGGGCCAGGGCCCGGGCCACAAAGCCTTGCAGCTCCCGGTGGTGGATGACTTCGGCAAACCGGCGGCCCTGGACCCCTTCCGGGTGGACCCGGAGCAAGTCGGCCCCGGCCCGGTTCAAGGTGATGAGGCGCTCCTCCCGGTCCACGGCCATCACCCCCTCCACCATGGAGGCCAGCACCGCCTCCTGTTCCTGGCGCTGGCCGATGATGGTGCGGATGCGATCGTCGAGTTCCGCGGCCATGCGGTTCAGAGCTTCGGCCAGGCTGCCCAGCTCTTCGGTCTCGGGGACCGGCACCTTGCGCCTCAGGTCCCCCCGGGCGAAACGCTCCGCCCCGCGCTTCATCTCCTCCAGGGGACGGTTCAGACGCCGGGCCACCATCAGACTCAGGGCGGCGGCCAGACAGGCGATGACCAGGCCCCCCAGGCTGACCTGGAGATAGACTCTTCGCACCGCCCGGTCCAGGGCGTGCACCGGTAGTGAGGCCCGCACCACCCCCAGCACCCGGTCCCCTTGCTTCAAGGGGATGGCCACATACATCATGTTTTTCTTCAGCGTGTGGCTATACCTGCTCCTCACCCCAGTCTCCCCCCGCAGGGCGTCCTGAATTTCCGGCCGGTCCGCGTGGTTCTCCATCCGGGCCGGGTCCTCATCCGAGTCTCCCAGGACCTGCCCCGTGGGGCTGATAACGGTGAGGCGGGTGGCGGTGATGGTTCCCAGATGCCGGCAAATGGCCTCGATTCGGGGCGCGGCCGCCGCCGACACCTCCCCGGGCAACTGGTGCTCCACCAGGCGGGCCCGGGCCTCCAGATCGCCGGCCGTCTGCTCCAGGTAAAATTTGCGCCAGGCCTGGCCGGCATACCAGGTCACCGCCACCAGGGAAATCAAGGTGATCAGCAGGTAGGAGGGGAAAAGCTGCCAGAGCAGCCTCTGGTGACGCATACGTTAATCCTTATTGTGTACCCGACGGCCCGGACCGTCGCCTCATAGTTGCCCTAAGGCCCCGGTTTACTTCAGCAAAAAATCTCGCCGCTACATCTAAAATTAACATAATAATTGAACCTCTTGCAAAAGTCTCCTTGTCTGTCATTCTGAGGGAGCGAAGCGACCGAAGAATCTCGATAAGGAGCGAAAATACGAGATCCTTCGCTTCGCTCAGGATGACAAAAAGGCTTTTTGCAAGAGCCTCAATTGTCAACAAGTCGCGGATTTAATTGGTTGGATGTGCAAGGGAAGGCTATCAGAGCGGGGCCGGTAACCGGCGCCAGGCGCCGGCGCCGTTGCTGCGTGGAAGGCGCTATTCCTTGAAACGGTAGCCCACCCCCCGGACGGTTTCCAGATACTTGCCGTAAGGCCCCAGCTTCTTGCGTAGACTCACCACCTGCACGTCCACGGACCGGTCGGAGACGGGATAATCATCGCCGTGGACGCCGCTGACGATCTGGGCCCGGGTGAAGACCCAGCCCGGGCGGCGGGCGAGGAGATGCAGGAGGCGAAACTCCGTCCCGGTCAGCTCCAGAGGCCGCCCTGCCGCCAATACCTCGTGCCGGCCCGGATGGATCACCAGTTCATGCACGTTGAGAGAGGCCGCTTCCGCCGGGACCGCGGTCTGCCTGCGCCTCAGCACGGCCCGCACCCGGGCCAGCAAGACCCGGGGACTGAAGGGCTTGGTGACATAGTCGGCCGCGCCTAATTCCAGTCCGGCCACGATGTCCGCTTCTTCCCCCTTGGCCGTGAGCATGATGATGGGCAGCCGGCGGGTGCGGGCCTCCTGCTGCAGGCGCCGGCAGACCTCCAGGCCGTCCAGGTTTGGGAGCATCAGGTCCAGGAGCACCAGGTCCGGCAGCCGTTCTCGGGCGGCCTTGAGGGCCTCTTCCCCGGTGGCCGCGCCGAGAACGCCGTAGCCCTCCTTGGTCAGGTTATACCGCAGCAGTTCCAGGATATCCTCTTCATCTTCCACCACCAGGATGGTCTCTTTGGCCATGTTAACCTCCCGCTGGGGGGAAAGTTAATCTCTTCCGGGTAAATTTACCAGAATTATTGAAGATTTTGCATACCTGGCGGCAAACCATGCGGTCCCTGATGATCTGCCCGCCGGTCTTTTCCTTTTTCTGGCACCGTGGCCAAAAAAAAGGCTGGATTCGTCAAGGCGCCAACTCGAGCTTTACCGCCACTCCGTTGAGCTTTTGATCCAGGGTCCAGAGGGGCACCTTGGTCAACAAAGCCGAAGCCAGTAAATGCATATCAATGTATCCCAGACCTTTTCCCATCAGCCGGTAATGTTCGATAAACTGCATCACTTCTTCATGCTCTGCCGGGTTTGCCTGGGGCAGCGCCTGGAGATGGACGAGGATTTCAGACCGGTGCTTAAGATTGCCGCAGGCCAGTTCGCCGACGATGAAGGGATGACAAACGACCCGGCCTTCATTAAGCAGCGCCTCCAGACCGATATTCCCCTGGCGCAGATGGGCCACCCAAACCGAAGTGTCAACCAGGACCATGTTAGTGTTCCGCCTATCTGCGGCGGGGGATCATCTCTAAATTCTTTTCGGTTCCCCCCAAGGCGGCAAGTCTTTTAGCGCTTTCCCTGGCTATCAGGGCTTCCAGACCGAGTCTGACCAGAGCGGTCTTCTCCTTAATGCCGGTCAACTTCGCCGCCCTGGCCAGCAATTCGTCTTCTATGTTCAGCGTGGTCCTCATGAATCCAACCCCCCAATTGATATGCTGAAATATATGTATTAATATGTATTTTATAGTATTTGTCAAGGGGCAATGTCATTGTTAAAACCTTTAGAGCCTCTTGCTGACACGGAAAATACTCACCCCACCTCCCCAAACGGAGAAGACATAATACCAAGATGCGCTCAAAGAGGTATTTCTTGGTAGGGGCGGACCCATGGAAACTGTATCAAAACGGTTTTTTTGTCATCCTGAACGAAGTGAAGGATCTAGAACTCCTTGATATGACTAGATTCTTCGCTTCGCTCAGAATGACATGGCCTCGTTATGCCAGGTTTTGAGACAGGTTCCAGGTGTCCGCCCTATATTCCGGGAGGTTTTGCCATGGATGGTAGTCAAGATGCTCATTGACACAAGCTCCTATTCCTTTATATTAATTATGTAGATTTAACCTAACTATTCTGGGAGCCAAACGGTGACTGGGGAGGGGTAGAAGGCCAGTGCCGATCGATCCCGGTCCGTCGGCCCCCTTCTCCCTGCTTTAAAGCTTTCCTGGAACCCAAGCCGTTAATGCAACAACGCTCATACCTGGGAGCGCAACGGTCCGGAACCCGACCAGGAAGCCCATTTATCCGACTTTCCACGACCGGCAGGGGAAGGGCAATTGCGTGAGAAATTTGTGGAGCGTTACTATGAGCAGGAGGGTGGCCGCGGGCGTTATCCTGTCAATAGCCGCGGGGTTGATTATTATTGGCGGAGCCTATCTTTGGTTTCCAGCCTTCCGGTGGGGGCCGGTGAAACATTATGCCGGGCCGGTGGAAAAAATCACCATCGGCACTGATCGCACCGGAACTAACGCCCTATTGTGGATTGCCAGGACCCGGGGGTATGATCAGGAACAGGGACTGGAACTCGCCATCAAGAATTATCAGGCCGGCCGAGACGCGGTCCGGGACCTCAAAGCGGGCCGTCTCGACCTGGCCTGCTGCGCCGAATTTGCCCTGGTAAGCGAGATCTTAGCCGGGGCCGCCGACCTGCGGTGTCTCGTCGCTATTAGCTCCGGCGAGATCGACGAGTTAATCGCCCGCCGGGATAAGGGTATCAACCGGCCGGAGGATTTACGAGGCAAATCCATCGGCGTACCCCGGACAACCTCGGCGGAGTTTTTCCTGGGAAAATTTCTCACCTTTAACCAGATTGCTCTTAAGGATGTGACTATAGTCAATGTCAACCCGTTCGATCTGGCGGAGGCCCTGGCCGCGGGGAAGGTGGATGCGGTCCTGATTTGGGAGCCGATTACCTACGAGATAATAAAAAAAATGGGGCCCAATGCCATTGCCTGGCCGGCCCAAGAGGGCCAAGACTTTTATTGGCTGTTGGTGGGCCAGGAAGAATATATCAAGAGAAACCCGGGGACCATAGAGAGGTTGTTGCAGGCCCTGGCCCAGGCGGCCGATTTTATCAAGCGGCAACCCGAGGCGGCGCGGGAGATTATGGCCCAATGGATGCAGGTTCCCCTCGCTGATTTGCAGATTGCCAAATACCCCAAAAGGTATGAACTGTTCCTGGATCAGGCCCTGCTGCTGGCCATGGAGGACGAGGCCCGCTGGATGATGCGCCATAAGCTCACTGAGCAAACCCGGCTGCCCGACTTCCTGGATTATTTTTATGCGGCGCCCCTGGCCAAAATCCTTCCTCAGGGGGTCCACATCATCATTCCCCGGGGTGAGAACCGAAACGGACCCGATCTTCCGGGGACGGGGCAGGGGCGCTGATGAAAATCGGGACCAGGGTCAAGATCGCGGCAGCGCTCACCATCTGCCTTCTCCTGGCTTATGGGGGACTGACCCTGCACCTGGACCGCGCCATGAACAATCTGGCCCAGGAAGCGAGTAAAGTTACTGAAATTGTTAGAAATATCGCCATAATGCGCACCCTGGCCCAGGATTATCTGTTATACCGGACGGAACGGGCCCAAAGACAATGGGCGACGGTTTATGCCGAGGTTCTCCGCCTTCTCAACAGCCCGGAATACCGGGTGTTCAGGAGTAAATACGACTTTGGGGACGCCACCAATAAACTAAAGATTGTCGGTGACACCTTCTCCAGGTTAATGACGATCCGGGAAACCGCCGGAGGCGATAACGGGGGCGCGGAAGTCGCCGGAGAATTGCAAAACCGGCTGGCCACCCAGTTGCAGTTGGCCTCTCAGGACCTGGTGACCCGGTTTTTCAACCTGAACGAAGAGATTTATCGGCAACTGATGGCCACCCAGCGCCTTTCCTCTTTCCTGGATATCCTGGCCTTCCTGGGCTTAGGAGCCTTGATAATCAGCAACGCCGTCTTCCTCCAGCGCGCCGTGGTCAAACCCGTTCTGAAACTCCAGGCCGGGGCCGAAATCATCGGCGCCGGCAACCTGGACCACAAGGTGGGGATGACCGGCCCGGACGAAATCGGCCAATTGTCCCGGGCCTTCGACCGGATGACGGAGAATCTGAAGGAGCGGACCGCGGACCTGGAGAGGATCAATTCCGTCTTAAGCGGAATCAACCGGGTTTTTAAAAGAGCGTTGACCTGCGGGACCGAAGAGGAATTGGGCCTCACCTGCCTGACCGTCGCCGAAGAGTTGACCGGGAGCCGGTTCGGCTTCATCAGCGAACTGAACCGGGAGGGGCGCCTGGATACCATTGCCTTCAGTGACCTGGGCTGGGACCTCTGCCGAATGGGGGCCAACCGAGACCCTTCTTTGCTAAAAAACTTGGCGGTCAGGGGCCTCTTCGGCATGGTGGTAAAGGACGGAAAACCCCTCATCGCCAACGCCCCGGCCTCTCATCCCGGGGCCGTCGGCCTGCCCGAGGGCCACCCGCCGATTGCTGCTTTTCTGGGCGTGCCGTTAATATATCGGGGCGAGACCATGGGCCTCATCGGCCTGGGGAACAAAGACGGCGGCTACGGCCGGGCCGATCAGGAAGGGGTGGAAGCCATATCCCTGGCCGTGGTGGAAGCTTTGAAGCGGTTTCGGGCGGAGGAGGCGGTCAAAAAATCCGAAGAGAACCTGCGCTTTCTGACCTCCCAGATCCTGGTGGCCCAGGAAAAGGAGCGGAAACGCATCTCTTATGAACTCCACGATGGTCTGGGGCAATCCCTGACGGTATTGAAGTTGCAACTGCGGGCCATCCAGAAGATGATGCCGCCAACCGGGCAGGAAAGGGAGGAGTTTGAGTCCACGCTTAGTTATGTGAACAGCATGGTTGAGAATGTCCGCCGCGTCTCCAAAGCCCTAAGCCCAGCGCTTCTGGAGGATTTGGGCTTGCCCACGGGCCTGAGGGACCTGTTTGAGGAAACCTGTCAGTTGCAGGGCATGGAATGCGCGATAGACACCGATGATATCAAATCACTGTTTTCGGTGGAGGCGCAAATCATCATCTACCGGATCTGCCAGGAAATCCTCAACAACATCGTCAAGCATTCCGAGGCCACCCGGATAGAGTTGGGGATCAAGCGCTTGTCCGGCCGCGTCCGGTTTTCCGTGACCGATAACGGCAACGGCTTTCATGTAGAGCAGGTCCTGGCCGGCCCCGTCAAAGAACGGGGTCTGGGGCTGGCTTACATGGAAGAGCAGGCGCGGTTGTTGGACGGGACCTTAAGTATCCGGAGTCAGGAAGGGGCGGGCACCAGCGTCAATATCACCGTGCCCTTCTCGCCGGGGGGTGGTGGCGAAACAATCTAGTTAACTCATAATGTTACCCGGTACGAATCAGAACCTGTCCGAATAATCGTCATTAATCGTCCCCTTAGACGCCGGCCCGGCCAGTGATCCGATAGCCCATCTCAGCTCCGGAAAACCTCCATGATCTTCCCTTGATCAGTCTCATTCAAATAAGGGTGCATCGGCAGGCTGAAGATGTTCCGGCTGGCCCATTCACTCACCGGGAAAGCGCCTTCCTGGTAACCTAAAGGGGCAAAGGCCCCCTGGAGATGGAGTGGCCGCGGATAATAAATGGCCGTGGGGATGCCGCTGTCCTTGAGCTTCTGCTGCCAGGCCTCCCGCTCGGGGCTGATTACCGAGTATTGAGCCCAGACCGAGGTGGAGTGGGCCGGGATAACCGGCACCTGCACCACCCGCCCAAGACCCTCATGGTAACGCCCGGCCACATCCTGGCGGGCGCTGATCTCCTGGTCGAAGATTTCCAGCTTGGCCAGCAGGATGGCGGCCTGCAAAGTGTCCAACCGGCCATTCAAACCGATGCGGACATTATCATACCTGTGGGTCCCCTCGCCGTGCACCCGGATGGAGCGCAAGATCTCGGCCAGGCCCGCGTCGTTGGTGAAGATGGCGCCGCCGTCGCCATAGCCTCCCAGGGGTTTGGCCGGAAAGAAGGACGTGGCCGCGACCTCGGCCAGCGAACCCGCCCGCCGGCCGTGGTAGGTGGCGCCGAAGGACTGGGCGGCATCTTCCAGGACAAATAAGCCATGCTTGGCGGCCGTGGCATTGATGGAGTCGTATTCGGCCGGCAAACCGAAGAGATCTACGGGGATGATGCCCTTGGGCTGCAAAGACGCGGTTTTGGGGTTTCTGGCCAGGGAAGCGACGGCCTCCTCCAGGGCACTGGGGGCCATGTTAAAGGTTTTGGGATCGATATCCACGAATACCGGGGTCGCCCCCAGCAATTGGATTACCTCGGCAGTGGCGATAAAGGTAAAAGGCGTGGTAAAAATGGCGTCTCCCGGGCCTACCCCGTAAGCCAGCAGAGGCATCAGGAGGGCATCGGTCCCGGAAGAGCAGGCAATGGCATGACCTGCCCCCACGTAGGCAGCCAGTTTCTGCTCCAGTTCCGCCACCTCCGGCCCCATGATGTATTGGCCATGGGACAGGACCCGTTGAATCCTTTCCAGCAGCAGGGGGAGGATGGCCCGTTGCTGGGCTTTCAGATCGATAAAAGCGAATTTTTTGCTGGCATCGCCGCCTGCGGCCATGACGTCGTCGGGAACTACCAAGCTCAGGGGGAAATGGGACTCTTTGAATTTAGCCCCGGAGGTTATCCGGATCGAGCCATTATCGTAAAGGGCGTTGAGAATCATCAGGCTTTTCCTTCTCCCGTTAATTTATGGGGATGATGGCCTTCGCCCCCAGTTGGGCGAAGTTCCCGACCTGGTTCGGCTTCGCCGCCGGCTCCGGCCACCGCCGCCTTCGGGTTATTTCCAGGTTTATCCCGGGTAATCAGGCCCTTTTTATTTTGCCGGCGTGATCCGCGCCGGGGATGGCGTTGCGGGTATCGATGATCAGCGGCGCATGCCGGGCAATTTCCTCATAGTTCAGGCAGGTATGGTCGGTGGCGATGATCACCGCGTGGTACGAGGCCAGATTCTCCGGAGTCAGGTCCACGGACCGCATATCAAACCGGTAGCGCCGGGTGTGGGGCATAACGGGGATATAGGGATCATGATAATCTACCACCGCTCCATGCTGGCGGAGCAGTTCGATAATTTTCAAACCGGGGGACTCCCGCAGGTCATCCACATCCCGCTTGTAAGCCACGCCCACCACCAGCACCCGGGCCCCCTTGACGGACTGCCCCCCCTCGTTCAGAGCCTGACAGGTGCGCTCGCAAACAAAGTAAGGCATGGAGACATTGATCTCTCCCGCCAACTCGATGAAGCGGGTGGCGAAGTCGTACTCTCGGGCCTTCCAGGTGAGGTAAAACGGGTCAATGGGGATGCAATGCCCACCTAGGCCCGGGCCCGGATAAAAGGCCTGAAAACCGAAGGGCTTGGTCTTGGCGGCGTTGATGACTTCATGGATGTCGATGTCCATGCGCAGGCAGAGCATCTTGAGTTCGTTGACCAAGGCGATGTTCACCGCCCGGTAAATGTTTTCCAGGAGCTTGGTCATCTCCGCCGCCCGGGTGGAAGACACTGGCACCACCTGGGTGACGATCCGGCTGTACAGGGTTACCCCCAAACGGCAGCATGCTGCCGTGATCCCCCCCACCACCTTGGGGGTATTCTGGATATGGTGGGTGGTACTGCCAGGGTCCTCTCGCTCGGGGGAGTACACCAGGAAGAAGTCTTTCCCCGCCTCCAAGCCCGTGGCCGCAAGCACAGGCAACACCACTTCATCGGTGGTGCCCGGGAAGGTGGTGGACTCCAGGGAGACCAATTGACCCGGCCGCAAAGTCCGGGCAATGTCCCTGGTGGTCTGCTCGATATAGCGGAGGTCGGGTTCCCGGTGACGGTTCAGGGGCGTGGGCACACAGATCAGCAAGGCGTCCGGCTCGCCCAGGCGCGCCCGGTCGCCGGTGGCCTCGAACTTCGGCAGGCCAGGCCCCGGCAACCGCAGGGCCGCAATCTGCTGGCTGGGGATGTGCCGGATATATGACCTGCCTGCGTTCAGGGCCTCCACTTTCTGGGGATCGGTGTCAAACCCCAGGACGCGCAAACCCACCTGGGCCAAGCGCAGCACCAGGGGCAGGCCCACGTAACCCAGACCGATGATGCCCACCAGGGCCTGGCGGGACGATAATCTCTCCGTTAAAACCGTTTCCCAGTCAGCCATAGATTATCCATGAGCTAAGGAAGCTGGCGATTTTTCCGATTACCACGCTGGCCCGCCGCCACCCCTTCGATCTTCTCCGGGCGGAAGGGCAAAATGCCGCCGCCTCATCTTGAATCTCCTTGCCTTGGAGATTCTCACCTCGTTGACGGGCCGGTTTACGGGGAGCAGGCCCACCTGTTGCAGGAGAACTGGTCGGGACGGCCAGATTCGAACTGGCGACCTCCTGCTCCCAAGGCAGGCGCGCTAACCAGGCTGCGCTACGCCCCGATTTCAGGTCAAGCTTGGCCGAAGACTGCGCCCCCCTGGGCCTTAAGCAGCCGCTTCAGCGCCGCCAGGGCCTGGGCCCGGTGGCTGATCAGGTTTTTGATCTCCGGGCCGAGGCTGGCCATGGTGGCCCCATACGCCGGCACCCAGAAGACCGGGTCATAGCCGAAGCCCTCCGTCCCTTCGGGCGTGAGGGCAATGTAGCCCCGGCACTCCCCCTGGGCCCGAAACAGGCGGCCGTCCGGCCGGGCCAGGGCGATGGCGCAGACAAACCGGGCCTGGCGCCGCTCCCAGGGGACTTTCGCCATCTCGTCCAGGAGTTTTTGCCAGTTGTCCCGGTCCCCGGGGGGGCGGGCCCCGGTGCGGTCCTGGGCGTACCGGGCCGAGAAGACCCCGGGGCGGCCCCCCAGGGCCGCCACTTCCAGGCCCGAATCGTCGGCCAGGGCCGGCAGGCCGGTGCGGCGGGCCACTTCCCTGGCCTTGGCCGCGGCGTTGTCGGCAAAGGTGGCCCCGGTTTCGGGAATCTCCGGGAGCTCGGGAAAATCAGTGAGGGAGAGGAGCCGCACCCCCAAGTCCGCCAGCAGGTCCTTGAGTTCCCGGATCTTGCCGGGATTGCGGCTGGCCATTACCAGGGTAGGGGCAGCCATGGACTCAAGACCTCTTCCTGCTTCTTGACGATTCTTTTCAGGCCCACCTGGGCCAGGGCCAGCATCTGGGGGAGCAGCACCCCGGGAAAGGGCCCCCCCTCCCCGGTGGCCTGGACCTCAATGAGCTCCCCTGAGCCCGCGGCCACGAAGTTGGCATCCACCGCGGCCTGGGAGTCCTCGGCGTAATCCAGGTCCAGGAGGAGCCGGCCGGCCACCAGGCCCACGCTCACCGCGGCCACCGGCCCCCTGAGGGGCAGGGCCTCGATGAGCCCCTGGCGCCTCAGGTTTTCCAGGGCCAGGGCCAGGGCCACGAAGGCCCCGGTAATGGCGGCGGTGCGGGTGCCGCCGTCGGCCTGGAGCACGTCGCAATCGAGGGTGACGGTGCGCTCCCCCAGGGCCCGGAAATCCACCACGGCCCTCAAGGACCGGCCGATGAGGCGGCTGATCTCCTGGGTGCGCCCCTGGACCTTGCCGGTGAGGCTCTCCCGCCCCTGGCGGGTGGCCGTGGCCCGGGGCAGCATGGCGTATTCCCCGGTGACCCAGCCGAGCCCGGCGGGCTGGCGGAAAAAGGGCACCGACTCCGCCACACTGGCGGCGCAGAGCACCCGGGTGCGGCCCCAACTCACCAGGGCCGACCCCTCGGCAAAATCCAGATACTGGGGCTCGATGGCGATGGGCCTGAGCTCCCCCGGACCCCGGCCGCCTTCCCGGCGCATCTTAAGCTCTCCCCGATTCAAGGTTTAAGGGATTGGCGCACCGTGTCGATGACCATTTTGAAGGTCTCCGGGAAGGTGGTGGGGGTGAGGCGCCCCACCTCAATGAACTTCACCACGATCTCTTTGGCCACCTTGAGCACGGCTTCTTCCTGGGGCGAGAGGGGGGCGGCGCGATCTTTGTCCCGGGCCACGGCAGGACCTCCCTGGATGGGGTTTTTTTTGTTATAGCAGCGGTCAGCCGTCAGCTAATATTAGCGGTCAGCGGTCAGCCGTCAGCTTTCAGCTATAAAGATAAAAAATAAAAAATAATAATATAATAAGATGGTTATTCTTTAACTGGACGATTTGGCTTTGTCAATTTACAATAATAATTTTAATAGAAGTAATAGCTGACTGCTGACTGCTGATAGCTGACCGCTCCTCAAAAAAACCCCGCCGATCCGAAGAAGGCCACTTGTTCGACCGGCGGGGCGGGTAAGAAGAACCGGGTCACAGCCCTCCTTGAGAGGGCATGATAAACCAAAGAGGAGCGCCGCGCAAGGGGTGAGATGGGCCGCATCGTTAAGCTCAGGCCGGAAATCGCCGCGCAAATCGCCGCCGGGGAGGTCATCAGCCGCCCCGCCGCGGTGGTAAAAGAGCTGGTGGAAAACGCCCTGGATGCCGGGGCCCGGGCCATCGCCGTGGCCCTCGAGGATGGGGGGCGCCGCCGCCTCCGGGTGGTGGACGACGGCTGGGGCATGACCCCGGAGGAGGCCCCCTTGAGCCTGGAGCGCCACGCCACCAGCAAACTGCAAGAAGAAGCCGACCTGCTCCAGATTAAGACCCTGGGGTTCCGGGGGGAGGCCCTGCCCAGCATTGCCGCGGTCTCCCGCCTGGAACTCATCACCCGGGCCGAGAATCACCCCCAGGGCACCCGCCTCACGGTGGTGGCCGGGGAGCTCCAGTCCACCTCGCCCTGGCCCGCGCCCCCGGGGACCCAGGTGGTGGTGGCCGATCTCTTTTTCAACACCCCGGCCCGGCGGAAATTCCTGAGGGCCAAGGAAACCGAACAGGCCTATGTGGTGGAGGTGCTGCGCGCCCTGGCCCTGTCCTTCCCCGAGGTGCAATTCGAGCTGAAAAGCAGCAATCGGACCTTGCTGGCGGCCCCGGGGCCCCAGGAGCTCCCGGCCCGGGTGGCCTCCCTCTATGGGCCAGAGCTCGCCGCCCATCTCATCCCCCTGGCCCTCAGCAGCCCCCCCTTCCAGGTCGCGGGGCTGATCTCCCGGCCGGATTTTTCCCTGGCCGCCAGCCGCTTCCAGGTATTTCTGGTCAACCGCCGGACCGTCCAGGACCGCATCCTGGGCGCGGTCCTGCGCCAGGCTTACCAGGGGCTCCTCCCCCGGGGGCGGCACCCGGCGGCGGTGGTGTGTTTGACGCTGCCGGCCGACCAGGTGGATGTCAACGTCCATCCCACCAAGGCGGAGGTGCGCTTTCGGGACTCCGGCCGGGTGTACGCCCTGCTGCTGGCCGCCCTCAGGGAGGCCCTGGGCCCGCCCCCGGGGGAGGGCCCCCGCTACACCATGACCTGGCAGCCGGCCGCCCTCCCCCTGGCCCGGGAGGCCCAAAGCCCGGCCGCCGCCCCCTGGGCCGGGGCCCAGGCTACTCGCCTGCCCCCCCCGGAGCCCGTTCCGGCCGCCCCGGCGCCCGCCCTAAGCCAGGTCTCCTGGCATTTCCGGGATCTCACCGTCCTGGGGCAGCTCGCCCAGACCTATATCCTGGCCCAGGCCCCGGAGGGGCTGGTGCTCATTGACCAGCATGCGGCCCACGAACGGGTCCTCTATGAGCGGCTGCAGTCTGCGGGCTCCCCCCCACCCCGCCAGCCCTTGCTCTTTCCCCAACTCCTGGAGGTGAGCCCCGGGCAGGCCGACTGGCTGAGAACCAGCCTGGAGCGCCTCTCTGAGGCCGGCCTGGTCCTGGAACCCTTCGGCGGCGCCAGCTTCCTCATCACTGCGGCCCCGGCCTGCCTGGCCCAGGCGGATCTCACCGCCGTGGCCCTGGAGGCGGTGGAAAAGCTCGCCCCGGTGAAAAGCAGCGCCCCCCCCCAGGCGGTGGTGGAGCAGACCCGCCTCATCATGGCCTGCCGGGGCGCCATCAAGGCCGGCCAGAGCTTGACGATGGAGGAGGTCAAGGCCCTGCTGGCCGAGTTGGACGGGCTCGCGGTCTCCTCCCATTGCCCCCACGGCCGCCCCTTGTGGCGCCTGATTCCCTTCGGCGAGATCCGGCAGGGTTTCCGCCGGCCCCCGGGTTAACGCGCATGGCCCGGCCCAAGGTCGCGGTCTTGCTGGGGCCCACCGCGGTGGGGAAAAGCGCCGTGGCGCTGGCGCTCGCCCGGCCCCTCAGGGCCGAGATCGTCAATGCCGACTCCCTCCAGGTCTACCGGCGCCTCAATATCGGCACCGCCAAGCCCTCCCCGGAGGAGCGGGCGGCCGTGCCCCATCATCTCCTGGATGTGGCGGACCCCGATGAGCCTTTTGATGCGGCCCGCTACTGCCGAGAAGGACGCCGGGCCTTGGCGGCCCTGCACCGCCGGGGCGCACCCCCCCTGGTGGTGGGGGGGACCGGGCTCTACCTCAAGGCCCTGCTCTACGGCCTGTTCCGGGAAGGCGCCGCTGACCTGGCCATCCGCCGGCGTTTGACCGAAGAATTGGGGGAGCTGGGTTTGGCCGGGCTCTATCAACGCCTTGCGGCCCTGGACCCCGCCACCGCCGCCCGCCTCAGTCCCCGGGATCGCTACCGGATCTTGAGGGCCCTGGAGGTCATGGCCGCCACCGGCCGGCCCCTGTCGTCCCTCTTCCAAGCCCACGGCTTTCGCCAATCCCCTTACCGGGTCCTGAAACTGGGGCTCTCTTTACCCCGGGAAGAGCTGTACCGCCGCATCGGCACCCGGGCCGACGCCATGCTGGCGCAAGGGTGGCTTAAGGAAGTCGAGGCCTTGCGGCGGGACTACCCCCCGGACCTCAAACCCTTAAAGGCCCTGGGGTACCGGCACCTCATCGCCTATCTTCAGGGACGCTGGGGCTTGGCGGAGGCCCTGGCGCTGATCAAGCGGGACACCCGCCACTACGCCAAGCGCCAGCTCACCTGGTTTCGGGCCGACCCGGAGGTCCGCTGGTTTAGCCCTGGCCAGGTGGAGGAGATGTTGGACCTGCTAAAGGAGTTTTTTGGGGGTTGATAGGTGTTTTCGGTTTTCGGTTTTCGGTTTTCGGTTTTTTTCTGGTTCGCAAGCTCCTGCTTGGGAACGAGTAGGCAAGTTTGCAGTAATTGATAGTTGTTTTCGGTTTTCCGTTTTCGGTTTTCTGCAAGAGAAGAATATTCTTAAGCCCCAAAGGGTTTACCAAACTTTTTTCCACCGAAAACCGAAAACCGAAAACCGCAAACCCTCTTTTTATGTTAACGTAAAAGCCATGTTCCCCCCGCCCGCGTCCCGAGCCAGCCTCACCATTCCCAACCTGATCACCCTGGTGCGCATCTTCCTGACCCCGGTCTTTATCATCTTCATCACCCGGGGCCAGTACCGGCACGCCCTGGCCGTGTTTCTCCTGGCCGGGGTGAGCGATCTGGCCGACGGCCTCATCGCCCGCCTCTGGCAACAGCGCTCTCCCCTGGGCACCTATCTGGACCCCCTGGCGGACAAGCTGCTCCTCTCCTCCACCTTCCTGACCCTGGGGATCTACCACCAGATTCCCGCCTGGCTCACCGCCCTGGTCCTCAGCCGGGACATCACCCTGGCCCTGGGGGCCCTGGTGCTGAAACTGACCGACTACCCCCTGGTCATCCGCCCCAGCCTGGCCGGCAAGTGGACCACCACCCTGCAGATCGCCTGCGTGCTCCTGGTCCTCATCAAAAATTCCTGGGGCCTGCCCCCGTACCTCCTGGGGGCCTGGTTTATTTTGACCGGCAGCCTCACCGCGGCCTCCGGGGCGCATTACATCGCCGGGGGCCTGAAGCTGGTGGCCCAGGGGCCGAACCACCGGAGTCCCGAGGGCCCCCATGGCCGAAATCATTGATCTGGACCGGTTCCGGCAAAAACTGGCGGCGGACCAGGGCTTTCGCACCTGGCTCGGCCGCTTTCAGGAACAGTTCGGCCCCGAAACCCGCCTGCCGGACCTGAGCCCCAAGACCCTGCTCTTCCTGGCCGCGCCTGGGGACGAGCAGCTCTTCGTCTATTTCGACCTGATCATGGGAGCCCGGAAGCTGGGGGGGGCGGCGCGCTTCCGCCTGGATGAGGTGGACGCGGCCGTGAAACTCAAGATCATGGACGCGGCCTTTGCCCTGATGGACCGGGTGCGCTTTGAGGTGATGCGCCGCCTGGGCTGGGTGGAAGCGGTGCCGGACGAGGACGCCCCCCTCATCGACCTGGTGCGCCGGGCCTGGGAGAGCCCGGAGTTCGCCCGGGCCCTGCCCCGCCTCTCTCCCACCCACCCGGACTACCGGGCTTACGCCAGGCTGGCCCCCCTGGACCGGGCCGTGTTTTTGAGACGCCTGATCCCCCGGGCCGTGGCCGAGTTCCGGACCCGGGTGGAGGAGGGTGGCGAAAGTTGAGGGGAGGGCCGGGGCGGACAAACCAGGCTGGTGGATTCATTAACTTTCAGATGAAAGTTAGTGAACAGCATCAATGTGCAGATATGAAATTAATTTGGAACGAATTTTTGGCAGAAAAGATAGGCGGTTAAATAGCAGATAGCTAACCTTTCTACCCAGTTGATAAATTTCCTTTTAAAATATTTGACATTTAGACAGGAGCAGATCTGCCTAGCCGCACTTCCCAGGTTGCGATTTTAAGAAGAAATCCAATTATAGATCACCAAAGAGATCATGCTGTTTGGAATAATCTTTCTTAGATGAATCCGAATAAACAATACCAAACATCTCATCAAGCTTCTTTAGCTCTTTTTTGGGTATAATTTTTCTCATTTCAGGCAAAAGTAGGTGAGTCCTTGCTATTGGCTGTCGGTGTTTCCTATTTCCAATGCACCGCCAATGTGGCTTACCTCCCCATTCCCCATACTCAAGTTTGCCAGCACAATTGGAACAGGTTATTTTCCCTCCTTCTATAGTAGGCTGATCAATGCTTCTCTTATAACAATTATCTTGAACGCACCGCCAATAATATGGTTCTTTTCTGCCTTCGCTGGCTACAACTTCACTTCCGCATATGGGGCACTTAGGACAACCATCTTCATATTCATTGATTAACTCATTAAGTCTCAGTGTTCGTACGTAATCATTAAAAACATTTCGGCTAACACGTCTCTCCATTATTTCTTGTGTATCACTAAAGCTTAAGGTATTCAGGGAACCGATCCATATAATGTCATCATCAATAAATATGAGTTTTTCGTGCATGTTTCGCTTGTGAATAACAATTACCCCCCATATTGTTGTATCTCTTCATTCAGTTGATTGAATCTTTCATGATAAACCGAAGATTCACGCAATATCTCAACTGGATTGCCTAGTTTCTTTTTAAAAGTTTCGATTTTGCTAACAAGTTGGGAATATTTTTCTTCAGTATTTTTTAATGTAATTTTATGCTGATCAAGTTTAAAACCCAGCTTCCCCATTTCTAACTTAAATTTGTCAACAATAAGTTTTTGTTCTTCAGGCTTAGGAAGTCGCCTCCAAAGTCTGGTTAACAATCCAACTGAAGTTGTTTCATAGTAAATGGCTTGAGCCTCAGCTAGTTTTTCGCTGATATCTGTCAACTCATCATTTAAATGTGAAACTGATATAGATTGTGAACTGATTTCATTCTTTACTTTTTCTGACTCAACGATAAATTTTTGAATCCTTTCCGCCTCTTCAGCAACTTCAATCCAGTATATTTTTAAATCGGCTAATCGTTTAAACTCAGAAATATTTACCTCTAATAATTTCTCTTTTTCCTGTAAGGCTCCCAAGTCCTGATCCATTTTGCTAATATCTCTATCTGCAAAGCCAAGCCATTCAACAATGCTGATTAAACGCGAAACTTCTAAAGATTCTTTTATAGCGACATTTATATCTTCAAGGAGATATTGCCTTCTGGTGGTGAGTTCTTCTTCTTTTCTGTCTATATGTGTTTGGAGCAATAGATCCGCCTTCTCATTTACTCGCAGATCTTTAGGGTCTCCTACCCTTAAAACACGGCCTTTTCCTAATTCATCAATGGGAATATGTTTGGCAATTTGAAGAATTGCTTGATCGACAGCTATATTTGTATGAGAAACAAGAAGGACGCTGCGTTGACTTTTATACAATTGTGTACCTATTTCACCGATAGTTTTTGTTTTACCAGTTCCCGGAGGACCCCAGATAAAAGTCGTATTGTATCCAAGTGCTGAGGCAACAGCCTTTGCTTGATATTCATTCAAATCTTCACTAAGATTATCAATTGAAATAGGCAAGGATGTCCCAGATACTTGCCCTACCCCTCTTATGCGCTCACCAACATAATTTGTCTTGTTGGCATGGGCTTCAATGCGTTCAATTAATTTTCGCATCAGATGAGCTAAGTTGCTCTGAAGGCGGGCCATAGGAACAAAAGCACCAATATCTTCTGGAAGGCTTAGTGTGATTGCCAATCCATCTATTGATACTATGATAACGTTTAGCGGAGAACAACCAGGTAGGTATAAGTCACCAGGAGCATCACCAGGAAAGTTTAAAACATTTTCAATTTGAAAAATGTATTGAAAGTTCCTACCTATTTGGGCGATACGTCTTCCATTTATTAAAGGAACTGCAGAACTAGATTCATGACGACGTGCAGCTTCAATTTCTTCATTAAGAGCAATTCTGAATTCTGAAAGGACTCCAGATAATTTTACCTCGCTTTGGTAATTTTTTTGATTTGAGAAATTCAAATCGGATCCCGCTTAATCCAAAGATATCTTTCTTATTTCATAATCGATCAAGCAATGTCAATGAGATTTACTCGCAAAAATCTAAAGTCTGTGGGTAAGAGGAATTTCCCTAAGAATCGGTGCGAATCCGACGCAGGCTTTAATTTGCATATTTCTTGCCACTATCTGCAAATGTGCGAATCTGGCGATATTGGAGTGATATGACAAGATTTCGGTTGGGCTGGGGGCAACTCTGGGTTTGAAGGGTAAAGGCGGCAGGAGCGACCAGCGGCCGGGGGAAGTCCGGCCGGCAAAGGGGAAAGCGGTTCGGGAACCGGCGAGGGCGCCGGCTCTGCTTCGCCGAGGGGTCCGGCAGCACGATCTCTTCCTGGGGGTTGATGGGGTTCAGGATCATGCCGGTGGGCACCTTGGGGTAGAAGAAGGTGGATTTCCGGGGCATGATGAGGCCGCCGGCGGCCACTTCCTGCACCTGCTCGATGCGGGTGGGATTGAGAAAGAAGGCCAGGCGCGCGTCCCCCCGGCTGAGGGCGGCCAGGGCCTCGGGGATTTTGCTGGTGTATTTGCAGGTCTGGGGGTCGTCCTGCACCTTGGCGTCCAATACCAGGATCTTTTCAAAGATCAGAAAATTCAACACCGCCACATCCAGTTGGGCCAGGGCCGGGTGCATCTGCCGGGCCAGGAGCCGCGGGCGCACCCCCGGCCGCAACTGCAGGCGCCGGCTTTGGGGTTGCAGCGGCTGTTATCTTCAGATATTGGCAAAATAGAGAGAGAATTGCTGTCATCGTTGATAATATAAAAAATCTACTCGTGATTAAAAGAATCTCCAACTACTTTGTTGAAGTTTTTGCCTTCAAGGAGATTGTACCTTTTAATGAAGCTATCAATCTCCCGAGCAACAATGGTGTTACCCTCTCTGTTAAAATGAACTCCGTCGGCATATAAGTTTTTATAATTGGGCCTGATAATTGGGTAAAGATCAATAAGGTGGATTTTTTTAAGGCGCTTTAACTCATCTTGGTACTGCTCAACTTTCAGCAATGATTTCCGATGGCCATAATCCTGCGCGGACGGCAATAATAATACCAGTACATCATGCTCCTGGGCAATATTTTGAATAATTCTCAACGACATATCTTTGGTAGATATTTTGCTAAGCTTGTCTTGGATTAAATTCTTGAGGTTCATCAAACGATAGAAAAACTGCCGGACGACGAATATATAAAGCGATGATTCTCTTAGGACGGGAAATTCATAAGTAAGGCTGTTGTCTCTAAGTTGGCCATACTCATCGATATAAATATCCCTTCTAGTCAGGGGAGAACAGGGCAATTTTCCTTCTTCCTTCCCCTGCCAAGACGAATAGAACAGATCGCTGAAATCATTGGCAGGAAATATCCCTATGATGATGAGTTGGGGTTTATAGCGGTTAACATATTTCTGGTAAGTTAAATAATATTCGGCAAATCCCCATCCTCCCACCCCAAAATTGAGAACATCAAATTCATTTCTCAGGATCTCTTGCAGTCGCACCGGATATGATTGAAAATCTTCGGTGCCTAAGCTAAAAGTCACCGAATCCCCAAGAACCATTATATTGGGTTTATAATTATCTTGCTTAAAGAAGGTGAAACCATCACTGTTAGTTCTAATTCGTCTGGAAATAGAATAATAGCGGTCTATTACAGTTAAGTCCAAATTTGGTTTTAATTGATAGGCATAATAATTGCTTGGACAATAGACGTCACAACCAACTGATTCTACATTGTTAACCAGGTACCTTTTATGTTTAAAAAAGTAAGAATAAGTCTTATAGTTTTCTGGGTATTCAATTCTTAGAAAAAATTCCAGGGAAATCGCCAGGGAAACCGTGATAATAACCAGGTAAAAAAATGGAATGTTAAAAAAATTTTTCTTCATCGTTCCTGGGCCAGCGGACAGCGTAGGGCTCTTTATTCAGCTAAGATAGAGCATGGCAAAGTAAGCTGTCGCAGTGAGGTTATCTTGGTTGACAGGCATGACGGAGAACCAGCCAGGGCAGGCCAGGTGCACTGCTCGATATTATGAAACTGGCGCGAGGCGGTAGTCAAAGTAGTCCTAAACAATGCGGGGAACCTGTTTGTCAGCCGCCTGGGGCCAGCAGGAAATTTGCCAGTTCCTTGGTAAATTTCGAAAACCGCGGCTACACATTAACTTCCGGCCGCATGGCGGGTCTCCCCTTGGGCCAGGTTTGGGGGCCCCCATTCTAAAGGAGATCCGCCTTGCTGATACTCTTGAAAATTAAGCCATCTGCCATTACCCCACCGAAAGAGAGGAATCTCTTGCTGGAAGGCAGGATAGCATAAATTCTTATCCTAAATCAAGCATCGCCCGGGCTCTGGCCAACAATCCCAGGCTCATCCCGGGCGATGACCCCACGGCCTCCCTGGATACGGTGCGGGGTAAGAAGGTCATGGAAATGTTAAAGAAGATCGCCAAGGAGAATCAGTCGGCGGTAATCGTGGTCGCCCACGACGTGCGCATGAGCGAAGGCTTTGATCATATTTATCATCTAAAAGACGGGCGGCTGAACCAGGGGCAGTAGGCCGGCGGAGAGCCTGGAAAATCCACCTTACCTCCAGTAGTGTTCGGCACAAAATTTGTCTAGCAGGTTGTTGAAAAACGGTTTTTTTGTCATCCTGAACGAAGTGAAGGATCTAGAACCAATTGATATGACTAGATTCTTCGCTTCGCTCAGAATGACAATGGGAAGAATTTAGCAGTTTTTCA
>Ga0315281_10001358_pt1 | contig 35951 bp, 33 predicted proteins | sample YL17G07_0_MG_FD_204540 | JGI IMG/M metagenome (GOLD analysis project Ga0315281, IMG submission 204540) | Sediment microbial communities from Yellowstone Lake, YNP, Wyoming, USA - YL17G07_0 | ecosystem: Environmental > Aquatic > Freshwater > Lake > Sediment | place: USA: Wyoming | collected...
TTGGAGCAAAGTATAGCCGTTCAGTCAACACATGGCCAGTTTTGCTTTGAAAATTATCTCCCCTTGGGCTAGGATTTGGCTGAATGAAGAATGAATATGCAAAATGAGCAAATTTTTGATTCTGTTGTCGATAAAATAATCGAGCAGTCCGCCAACGCCGGAGCGGCGGATCGTATTCGGATTTATGCTGAGAGTAGCAGATTTTCTCTCATCACTCCCGACCAGATGGAGGACGCCCTTAAAAGCTTAGCCTATGAAGGATCGTTACAGATACTTTCGCGCGACGACCACGATCAGCAGTACACATCTTTTGAGCTACTGCTAAAGAAACCCCTGCTCGACCGAGTCAAAAAAGTCCAAGTAGCCGTCCCGCTCACTGAACCAGAGAAGCTTTCGGATATGAACCTCACCGCTTTACTGGGCTTGATTAACCAAATGGAAGCCAAGCTCGAGATGACCCAAGAGTCTGAAATTTCTTGTTCCATCCAACCTGAAGTACAAACCGCGTTCGATTATCTTATGCAGTCGGGCTGCGTACACCTATTGGAGGGAAATCGCGTTTCCGTATACAGGCACGTTTTCAACGATCTTTATGAACGTGTCCGAGATGCGAAAGAATCCCGCAAACAGGTACACTCGTCCGAGATCTCGAAGTCACGTGATTTGGGTGATTTTTACTTCGACCAAGGCGTTCTATTCCGTCACGGAAATTCTGGCGTCGAGAAATTCCGTGAATCCTCGATCGAACACTTGATCCTAGTTGTAGCCTTCAAGGAACCGTTTGGCGAACGCATCGACAGTGCGACTCATCCAATCGAGTGCAGTTGGGAATCGCTATACCAAGCCGCGAGACGGATCAATGAAAAAGTACAAGAGCGATTCGGTGTTCCGGATTTCTTCGCTGTTGATTTCGGCGGCAAGCATATCCGACGGAACGTGAGATAACAGCTCTTGCCAAACGATGAAGTCCGCTATATACAGCGGTCTTTTTTGTTTGTTGGGAAATTTATAAACGTGTTTGGAAAGCGGGTACTCCGCATGATGGCGCAAAACCTAACCGCGCCATTATGCAACATGAAAATTCTTACGAGACTCACGATCTCGGACTCGCAGCCGCGCTACGCACCTGCGGGTACAAGCTGATCGGCTTTGAGCCAACTGCCAGCCGGCGGATTGCTTTCGTATTCGAAGCGACGCCAAGCCTCGATGAAGCAATCCAACGATTCTGGACCGGGCAGTTGCCGGTCGACGCTTTGAGTTACTTCGGGTCGGTCAAGCTGCTCAAGACGCAGATTCACTCGATGGTCTGATATGGCGTTACCAGACCGCGCCATTCAGGAATTCCGCGAGCTATGGAAGCAAGCCTATGGCGAGGATTTGGATTTTGAAACCGCAAAGACGCAGGCCGAAGCGTTGCTTGCGGTTACGCGTTTCGCCTACACGCCGCAACCGTTTCAAAAGCAGCCGATGAATACCGGTCCGCCGCCCTAGCCATTTCTCTTTCCAATTATTTAACCAATTCCTCACATGTGCATTCTCTTATCCAAACGAAAAGACGTCCTCTGAATCAGGACGCCTAACCAACAACTATGAAAAATCGTATCGAGCAGTATCTTACCATGAAAGGGTTGCCATTCATCACGAAAGGCAGTCAGATCTTAACTCGTTGTGTCTTTAACGATTGCGACGCCGACAGCCGAGACAACGAATATCACCTCTCTATCAACCATGATAGGTGCGTATATCGTTGTTTCAAATGTCTGGAGGATGGTCACATTTCCGAATTAGCAGAGCAGCTCGGCGATGATCCAATCGTTTTAGGATTCCGGGAAGTCGATATGGGTTTGACGCATATTGCACCAACACTCAAAAAGAAGGTACGTGAAATCGAACAAGCGTTATCCGACGAACAGATCGAAGCGTGGCACAGAGCATTGCCGCCGAATATCCGATCTTGGCTTACTGATTCGCGTGGCTTGTCGGAAGACGTGATCAGCCAATCCAAATTGGGTTGGAACGGATCGCATCTGACGATTCCAATTGACGGACCGGATGGCGATTGGATTTTCACCAAACAGCGCCAGCCACCGGGTGAGGAAAAAGACGGACCAAAGTATCTATATCCGAAAGGTGCCAAAGCGGCCCTGTACGGGACACGGCTGCTTCAAGGCGTTCAAGAGGCCATCATCTGCGAAGGAGAGCTGGACGCGCTAATTCTGCGGTCAAAGGACTTCACAGCCGTCTCGAGCACGGGCGGGGCGGGTACGTTTCTCGAAGAATGGGCAAAGCTGTTTGCAGAAATCCCCCATGTGTTCGTGGCTTACGATCTGGACGACGCGGGACGCAAGGGAGCGCTAAACATCCTCAAGCTCATTCCCCACGCCAAGCTCGTCTCACTGCCGAATGAACTTGGCGAACATGGCGATGTTACGGATTTTTTCGTGAAGGGAAGAAAAACATCCGATGATTTTCGAGAGTTGCTCAAGTCCGCACGAACTGCGAAAGAAATCGAGGAAGCCGGACAGCGGTACGCAACGCTTCCGAAGCCTGAAGCAGAGACGGACATCGTTTCGTGGCGAAAGACCGTGAGCTCACAATTTCCCGAGTGCGTCGCTGCTGGCGAAGTCGGACTGGCCGTGATCGCTCAGCTGCTCATCAAGGACGTTCGTAATCCGTTCGGATTGGTGTACGTCGACGTGCCGAGCGCAGGCAAAACCATCACGCTTAATTTCTTTTCTGAAATTCAAGAACTTGTTTATGCAACAGACAGCTTCACGCCTTCCTCATTGGTTTCTCATGCGTCCAATCGTAAGCAAGAAGACTTGGCCAAAATCGACATGCTCCCAAGGATTCGGCATCGCACGCTCGTGGTACGAGACTTCGCACCGATCTTCGCCGAGCGGCAGGAAGTTTTGCTCAAGAACCTCGGCGTGATGACGCGCGTGTTCGATGGTGAAGGCTATGAATCTGACTCCGGCGTGCACGGCAAGCGTGGCTACAAAGGCGATTACACGTTCATGTTTCTTGCTGGCTCGACACCCATCGCGCCGCGCGTCTGGAAATTCATGGGCACGCTTGGGAGCCGATTGTTTTTCCTGAACATGCGGATGTCGGACAAAACCGAGGAGGAATTGGCCGACCTGCTCATCCAAGACGATTTCAAACTCAAGGAACGTGAATGTCGAATTGTTACGCGTAATCTCATCCTGACTCTTTGGAACGCGTTCAAGGGCGGCGTTACTTGGAACAAAAAGAGTGATCCGAGCGAATTGCGAAAGATTATTTCCCGTTGTGCCCAATTCCTCGCGCACTTTCGTGGAACCGTGAGCGTTTGGGGAGATGATGACGAGGGTAAGCAAAACCATGCTGAGGTTTCCATCGAAAAAGCCACACGCATCAACCAGCTTTTCTATAACTTGGCTCGCGGACACGCGCTCGCGTGCGGCAGAACGCAGCTCGAACGCGAGGATTTATGGCCATGCATTGAGCTTGCACTACATTCCGCTCCGTACAGCCGCATCAAAATCATGGATGCGCTCATCGAATACGCAGGCACGATCAACACCGGCGTGGTTGAGCATGCAATGGGTTGCAGCAACCCAACCGCACTCAAAGAGATTGAAACATTGCGTGTGCTCGATATCGTGGACGTTCAGGAGATGAAGAACTGTACGGTCGGACGACCAGAAAAGATCATCACCATTGCCGAAAAGTTTGCATGGTTTTGTAGCGACGAGTGCAAAGAGCTTCGAGCTATGCAACCAAGCCCAACAATTTCTAAATGAATCCGGCTATGTGTATGTTTTTAGGTTTTTAACCTGCCAAGTCCTATTGATTTCGACCGTATGTCTAAAAACGTCTGCGAGTTCGCCTGCCCATTCCCGATTTCCAAGTTGCGGAAGATGGAATTCCTCAAGCGCCATTTTAGCTCCGGCACGATGACGTGGCGTTCGATCTACGGAGAACGCAGCATTGCCTTTCAATTATGTTTCGAAAGCGGCAGACCGTACATGCGCCTGTCATACAAAGCTGCCGGAGAACCGATGGAATATGACGTCGAGCTGGTCACGACGCCCTGCACCTATGGTGGCGTTCGCTATTGGTTCGTCTGCCCAGCTTCACGCGGAGGAATCCCATGCCGACGTCGGATCGGCGTGCTGTATTCGGCCGGTCCGTATTTTGCGTGTCGCAGATGCCACGATCTCGCGTATCAAAGCCAGCAAGAAAAGCGATCGCACGTGCTCGGAATCTATGGGCTTTTTCTCAATCGATCTGATCAACTCGATGCAATGGAGCGGAAAATCCGCGTCAAATTCTGGAAAGGTCGGCCAACTAAACGGTATGCAAAATTCCTGAAGAAGATTGGCGGTCTGAACAATCGATTCGCGCGTCCCATCCTTTCCGGCGAAGCTCATCGAAAACTTGTAGAAAGGATCAAATGAAGCTACGAAACACAACAATATGAAAAATTTCGTCATCTACGCTCGAAAGTCCACGGAATCCGAAGATCGGCAAGTTTTGTCGATTGATTCCCAGATTAACGAGCTACAGGCCATCGCCGCTCGACTCGGATACGGGGAGCTCAAAGTTATGCGTGAATCCATGACGGCCAAAGCGCCGGGACGTCCGGTATTCAACAAACTCATGGAAATGGTCGAAGCTGGCCAGATCCACGGCGTGTTGTGCTGGAAGCTGGATCGTTTGGCTCGCAATCCTGTCGATGGCGGACGCATCATCTGGTGTATCAAGAATGACGGGCTTTCCATCGTGACTCCCAGCCAGTCGTATTCGAGGGAGGAAGACAATACGATTTTGATGTACGTGGAATTCGGCATGGCGCAGAAATACATCGATGATCTTGGTAAAAACGTGCGGCGCGGCAATCGCGCCAAGCTTGAGATGGGTGGACTCCCCGGGAATGCCCCAATGGGATACATGAACAAACTCGACGATCACACCATCGTTCCGGATCCTGAACGCTTCCACATTATCCGCAAAATGTGGGACTTGGTGCTGACGGGCGCATATTCGATTGAGCAGATCCGAACGAAGGCCAACAACGAATGGAACTTTCGTTCTCGCAAAACCAAGCGTGCCGGCGGGACGCCGATTTCCAAGAGCGCGATCTATAACTTGTTTCGCAACCATTTTTATTTCGGTGTCATCGCACGAGATGTTGAAGGAACCGCACGGCGTTATACCGGCGCTCACGAGCGTATGATTACCGAGAAAGAATTCTGGGATGCACAAAAAATCCTCGGAAACCCTGTGCCAAAGCCCCAAAAGCATCAATTTCCGTTAACCGGCCTGATCCGTTGCGGGGAGTGCGGTGGCATGGTTACAGCCGAGGAAAAAACGAAGGCGTCTGGTAAGCAATACGTTTATTATCATTGCACCAAGAAAAATAAGAGCGTCGAATGCAGTCAGAAATTTATCACCGGCAAATTGCTTGAAGATCAGTTTCAAAAAGTCCTCGAGTCCGTGAATGTGCCGGTTGGTTTTGCGAATTGGGCGATCCGTTGGTTGAAAGAATCGAATCTGATCGAATGTGATGACCGCACCAAGGCGTATCGTTCGCTCCAATCTACCTACAATGCGATTCAGGCGAGAATCGACAAGCTCACAGACATGCGTCTCGGCGATCTACTGACGAACGACGAATACGCCCATCAAAAGGAACGATTGCTCCAAGAACAGCGTCAACTCAAGGAAAAGTTGAACGATACCGAGCAACGATCTGACAATTGGCGTGAACGTGTTGAGAACGTGTTCGAGTTCGCGGCGCATGCCAAAGACTGGTTTGAAAATGGGAATTACGAGCTCAAACGCAACACCGCCGTTGCGCTCGGCTCGAACTTTGCGTTGAAAGACGGAATACTCGTGTTTAACGCGAAGAACGTCTGGGAAAAGTTTTCTATTATCGCTCCGCAGATCAAACGCGATTGTGAACGGCTAGAACTCGATGAAAACGGCTACGTAGATGCAAAAAACACGGAACATGTGTCCGTGTTTCCTGTCTGGCAGGGGCGGAGGGAATCGAACCCGCGCAAACGGTTTTGGAGACCGTTGTACTACCATTATACGACGCCCCTATGATTATTAACCCGCGGAAATGATAGCAGAGGTCGCGCAACAATTCAAGTTAAAAACCACGATAAAGAGTTTGGTTTCCGAGCCACGCGGATAAGAAAAACCCGCCTATCTGGCGGGCGGGGGGAACAGGATTAAGGGACCAGGTCCAAAAGCGGAACCAGGATTTCTGGCGCTACGTCCGTGGGAAAGAAGAACGAGCCGCGTTTATGGCCGCGGACAATGGCCATGGGTTCGCAGGTCATGTGCATGCCATTGACCTTGTCGCAGGCTGTTTTTGAATTGTCTACGGCGAACGTTGCGAATTTTTGGGCCAGCTCCCGGCGGTCCTCGAGACGGCCGGCGTGCGCTTTAAGCGCTGTATCCAGTATGGAACCTGGAACCACGCTGTCGCCGCAGGCATGACCGTCGGCAGCGCACCAGGCGGCTTGGTTTTGGTAGGCCATGGCCTCGTCCGCAAACGTGTCCGCGATACTGACGTCTTGGCAGCGCTGGCTGATCCACATATATTCCATTCGGGTAAAGCCTGTCATGCGCAGCGCTTCCCCGAGGAACACTACGTGCGTGCTTTCGTGCACCAGGCCGCTGGCGATTGCATGAAGGGACATCTTTTTTATCGAACCCGTACTGATTTGCAAGGAGTTGCTTACGGGCAGATATTGAAACGTGGCCCGAAGGTCGTCTGTTGGGGTTGTGACGATCTGAATGTCCTTACCCAAAGACGCCACGGTTTGCGCCACTTCGTCCCAACTCCAGGCACCTGTGAGTTTTCCTTGTGCGGCCACTAGCTTCTGCGCTTTTTGGATCAGGTCTAATACGGCCGGATCGGTCAAAATTTTACCGTTATGCGGATCGATCTCGCCAGGAGTTGTCCTGACGAGCTTGTCGTAGACCAAACGATCCTCGCGCAGGGGAGCTGTTGGCGCTGGTTTATTGATCCACCTCTTGGGTCGCATGACCGGAGGATCGGCGGACTTAGTTGCGGATGCAGTTGCCGGCCTTGGAAGTGGCGTACCGGGCTTGTCGAAGTACAAAAAGGCGAAAAATGCAGCCGCGGCCAGTACGAATCCTGACAGCCAAAAGATCGATTTTGGCGATTTCATCGTTCACCTCATGGGAAGGAGCCTTAAGGTCTTACGAAGAAACTTAGGTCTTTTTCGGGCCGTTTGTCAATCCCGGCATATCGAACGACTCTTCAACCGTGCGCGCAAAAGGTATAAACTACAGTCCATGTACGGCCTCACCAAAGACGAGTTGCGCTTGCTGCGCGGTTTGGATTCGCCAGGCAAGATTCAGGATTACCTGGATAGGATTCCAAACAACCGCGAACCCGAGGGTGACACGTGCCTGTCGCCGCGCAGCGTGATCCGGGAACGACGCGCGCATTGCATCGAGGGCGCCATGCTGGCTGCCCTGGCTTTGCGTCTGCGCGGCCAGCCGCCGCTGTTGCTCGATCTCACAAGCTCTCCGCGCGACTTCGATCACGTAGTCGCTTTGTTCAAGCGCCATGGTTGTTGGGGTGCGATTTCTAAAACCAATCACGCGGTCCTGCGCTATCGCGAACCGGTTTATCGGACCGTGCGCGAGCTGGTGCTCTCGTATTTCCACGAGTATTTCAACGAAGGCGGCTACAAGACCTTGCGCAGCTATTCGCCGCCCGTCAACCTTTCGCGTTTCGACAAGCTGGGCTGGGCCACGAACGAAGATGATAACTGGTTTGTCGCACAGTATCTGGCCGATGTCCGTCACATTCCGCTGCTCACGCGATCCCAGATAGCCACGCTGCGCAAAGCCCATCCGACCGAAATCAAGGCAGGAGAAATAACCGAGTGGAAATAGCCGAACCCGTCTCTGTCCGACCCTATCGCAAACAGGGGTTTTAGAGTAGACTGTTAGGCGTATGACAAACGTTACGCAACTCGAACCAGGCTTCTACGGTCTGGGTATTGCACCCAAACTCCTGGACATCCTTTGGAACCTCAAATTCAAAGTCCCCACGCCCATCCAACAAAAGTCCATTCCCATTGCCATCGAGGGCAAGGATCTTATCGGCGTGGCGCAGACCGGTACCGGAAAGACACTGGCTTTTGGTATTCCGCTCATCCAGCGCCTGGCCCAAGCCAAGGGCAGGGCATTGGTCGTGTTGCCCACGCGCGAGCTGGCATTGCAGGCAGATGAAGTATTTCAATCCATCGGCCGCCATATCGGCCTGCGCACGGTCGTGCTGATCGGCGGAGCTTCCATGCACGGACAGATCCAGCAGCTGCAGAAAAAACCGCATGTCCTGATCGTCACGCCCGGACGTCTTCTTGATCATCTGGAACAGAGGACCGTGGATCTGCGCGACGTGCGAATTCTCGTCTTGGACGAAGCGGACCGCATGCTGGACATGGGTTTTGCGCCGCAGATCAAACGCATTCTGCAAGTCTTGCCCACGGACCGACAGACCCTGTTATTTTCGGCCACCATGCCCACTGCCATTTTGCAGATTGCCACCAACTACATGAAGCTGCCCGTGCAGATCGAAATCGCAAGGTCCGGGACCACGGCGGAAAATGTCACGCAGGAACTCTATGTGGTCAACAAGGAAGACAAGATGAAACTTTTGCACCGCATCCTGACAGAAAACCGCGGTTCTGTCCTGGTCTTCACCCGCACCAAGCACGGCGCATCCAAAGTCGCACGCAACATCCGCAACATGAATTTCAGTTCGGCTGAAATCCATTCCAACCGTTCACTGCCCCAGCGTCGCATGGCTCTCGACGGATTCAAAAGCGGCAAGTTCCGCGTCTTGGTCGCGACGGATATCGCGGCGCGCGGCATCGATGTCAAAGGCATCGAGCTGGTGGTCAACTATGACTTGCCCGACCAGGCCGAGGATTACGTGCACCGCATCGGCCGCACGGCCCGCGCCGGCGAGTCGGGCAAAGCCATCTCCATCGCCACGCCCGACCAGCGCAAAGAAGTCGAGGCTATTGAAAAACTTACGCGATCATATCTGCCCATAGTCAATAAGTCAGACATGCCCGCGCCGCAATCTTCGAGCGCGTCTGCGCGTCCCGCCACGCCGCGGCAAGGCAACAGGGTGGTGCGCCATTTTCGCCAACACCGTCGCTAGTTCGTGAGTATGGGTCTGACGAAATCGCTGATCTTTAAACGCTGGCTCATCTCATTTGCCCTGCTGGCGTATTTTGTCATCGGCTATCTGCTTATTAACCATGTGAGCGCGTGGAGGCTGGCGCACGATGTCGAAAATTCGTGGGATCGTGCGATTTCATTTGTACCGGTCTTCATCCTGATTTATCTGACCGGGTATATTTTTGTTTTTCTGCCGACTTTGCTTGTCAAAGATTATGTTCTTTTCAAGCGCGGCGCTTTGTCGGTGGCCATCATTCTGACGATTTCATTTATTTGTTTCATACTATATCCGGTTAAAGTGAATCGTCCTGAGCTGATAGGGCAGAGCGTTTGGACTCCAATGTTTGAACTATTGCGTTCGGTTGATGGACCTTATAACGGTCTGCCGAGTCTTCATGTTTCTCTTGCCGTGATTTCAGCGTTAATTTGTTATGCGTATCGACCGCGTTACGTCTGGCTTGTCGTTTGGGCTTTGCTGATCGCGGCATCAGCTCTTTTTGTAAAACAGCATACCGTTTGGGACGTGGTGACCGGATTGCTACTGGGTTGCGCGGTTTATTATTTTGGAGTGAACAGACGACGTTCAAATATCAAAATGGCTCAATCTAGCAATAAATATTAGCCTTGAATGATAATTTGGCTAAGTATCGTATAAAGGGCATACATAATATTAAACTATGAAATTGAGAGAAATAATGAAGAGTAAATTAATTTGGACCGTTGTGATAGTTGCGGCGCTTGGCGGAGGTTATTGGTGGTACAGCTCGTCAACAACCGCTTCAACGAGTACGCGCTATGCTTTTGCAACCGTGGCCAAGGATACGGTAGTGACTACGGTCGACGGCACGGGCCAGGTGAGCGGCAACCGCCAACTGGACGTCAAACCGCGCGTCGGAGCGCGAGTCACTAAAGTCCTGGTCAAAGTAGGGGACAAAGTGACCGCCGGACAGCAATTGGTTGATTTGGATCGCACCGAAGCGCTTAAAACCGTGCGCGATGCCGCACAGTCGGTCAGTGATGCAAGAATTTCTCTTGAATCGTCCCAACTGTCTCTGGAAAAAACCAGGCAGCCCAATGATTCGGCCGCTATCATGCAGGCGGAAAATTCCTTAGCCAAAGCCAAGCGCGATTTGGAAACGCTGAAAGCTGGGCCGACTGAATATCAACTCAAACAAGCCCAGGCTGACGTTGATACGCAACTCAAGAATCTCCGCATGTCCAGCGACGGGCAGGTGCCGCAGGTGGTACGCGATGCGTATGACGAATATGTGACCGAACTGAAAGCCGTCCAGCAAGCCATGACCAAATCCGTTGAAGATGCGGACGGTATTTTGGGTATCGATAAACCGGTGGTCAAGATCGGTCTGACCAGAATGTTCGCCATCCTGAACGACTCCACCGAATATCAGGCCAGGCAATCATATCAATTGGCCAAAACGGCCGTGGACGCCACCAAGACAAAAATCGACGACATGGAACTGGTTAATGAGGATATAAAGAATATCGAATCCGTTTCGACCGAGGTTTCAATCGCTTTGGATAAAACTGCCGATCTGTTAAGCGGCATGGCCGACGCCTTGCAAGCCACGATGACTTCTTCGGATCTTACGCAGAGCGATTTGGACAGCTTGAAGACATTGATAGAAAACGACAAGACGACCGTCAACGCAAAAATAACGTCGTTGTTCAACCAGCAGCAGGCCGTGCAGCAAGCCAAGGATTCATACGATAATGCGACCATTAATTACCAGAAGGCTTTGAATACCTTGGATAACCTGAAACAGGGTGCGACGGCCGCAGAACTGACGACCGCTCAGGAGAGTGTCAATCAGGCACAGGCGCAGTATGACAAGGTGAAATCCGGCGCCGATCCCATTGATCTAAAGATCGCTCAGAACAGCGTTGCCAGGAGCGCGTCTTCCTTAAAAGCCGCGCAGATTAAATTGGAAGATGCCAATCAGCAATTGTCTTATTATTCGGTAGTCGCTCCGTTTGACGGCATAGTCGGCGCCATACCGATCCAGCCGGACGAAGATGTATCGGCCGGAACGGCCGTGGTTACGTTGGTCACTACGCAGCAAATAGCCACCATTTCGTTGAACGAAGTTGACGCGGCCAAGGTCCAGGTGGGCCAAAAGGCGACCATGACTTTCGATGCCATTGACGGTTTGAGCATGACCGGCGAAGTGGCGCAGGTCAGTCCCATTGGTACCGTGTCGCAAGGCGTGGTCAGTTATGAGGTTCAAATCGGTTTCGATGCGCAGGATGACCGCATCAAGTCAGGCATGAGCGTAACGACTGCCATCGTGGCCAAGGTCAAGGCGGACGTGTTGACCGTGCCCAATTCGGCCGTTAAAACGCAGGGAGACGTGTCGTACGTGGAAACGATCGACGGCTTGGCAAAAAATGCCAGCTCCACATCGAATTACGTCGCGTCTTCAGAAACGCCCCGCCGCATAACCGTGGAAGTCGGCATTTCAAATGACACGCTGACCGAAATAACGTCGGGCCTGACCGAAGGCGAGATGATTATTACGCAAACCATTAAGTCTGGTACGCAAAGCACCACGAGCGGCACGACGTCCAACAGCAACGTGATGCGCAGCATGGGCGCCATGACAGGCGGAGCGCCTCCGGGACGCTAGTTCTATGATCAAACTTGAAGACATAATAAAAAGTTATCCTTCGGGCAGCGGGGAGGTTCTGGTGCTCAAGGGCGTCAGTTTTGAAATAAACGACGGCGAATACGTGGCGATCATGGGTCCTTCGGGCTCGGGCAAATCGACTTTGATGAATATTTTAGGAGCTTTGGACAAGCCTACCTCGGGACGGTATTTTTTGGACAAACACGACGTGTCGTCATACACGGAAGTGGAACTGGCCAGGGTGCGCAAGGAGAAAATCGGTTTCGTTTTCCAGTCGTTCAACCTGCTCAAGCGTTCCACGGTTTTAAGGAACGTCATGCTGCCATTGGTTTACGCCAACGTTCCGCGCCATGAAAGGGAAATCAAGGCAAAAGAAGCTTTGCTCAAAGCCGGACTGGAAGAGGAATATCACGTGCATCTGTCCAATCAGCTGTCAGGCGGCCAGATGCAGCGCGTGGCCATTGCCCGCGCCCTGGTGAGCAATCCGTCCATTGTCTTGGCCGACGAACCGACCGGCAATTTGGACACCAAGACCGGCGAAATCGTGCTGGAAACTTTCCGCAAGTTGAACGAGGCCGGACATACTGTTTTGCTGATAACCCACGAACATGACGTGGCTGAGCATGCCAATCGCATTATTTTTATTAAAGACGGGCTGGTGGTTAAGGACGAAAAAATAAAACATCAAGCTGCAAAAAAACACGACTGACAGCCATATGCGAATCACTGATTTGTTTGAGGAAACATACATTGCGTTGTCAGCCAACAAAGGACGCTCGGCTTTAACGATTTTGGGCATCGTTATCGGCATTGCTTCGGTGATTGCCATGACCGCCATCGGTCAGGGCGCGCAGGCCAGCGTGCAATCGAGCATCACCGCAGCCGGATCCAACCTGCTATATGTCCAACCAGGGCAGGCGCGCGGAGTGGGCATGCAGGTCAGATCGGGCCAGGGTTCGTCGCAATCATTAACCCTGGATGATGCGGATGCTATAGAAAAAACCGTAACCTTGGCTAAGGCCGTATCCCCGGAACTCTCACGTCGCTATCAAGTCACGGCTAAAGGCACTAATACCAATACATCGGTTATCGGTTGCAAGCCGACATATCTCGAAGTTCACAATTTAACCATGGATCTTGGTTCATTTATTTCCGATTCGGATCTTAAATCTCAGAATCGCGTGGCAGTACTCGGTTCTACGACCCGCGATGATCTTTTTGGAGCCGGAGCCAGTGCCCTGGGTTCGACCATTCGCATCAACCAGGAAATTTTCCGCGTAATTGGCGTGGTCCAGGCCAAAGGCGGGAGCGGCTTCAATAATCCTGACGATGCAATATACGTCCCGCTGACTGCTGCGCAGGCTTATTTGAGCGGACAAGATTACGTATCCAATATAGCGGTGCAAGCTTCGTCCGCTGACGTCATGTCGGCCGCACAGCAGCAGATAACGGATTTGATGATGTTGCGCCACAAGATCAAAGACGCGACGCAAGCGGATTTCAACGTCATGAACCAGGCTGATCTGGTAGCCACGGTCTCGAACGTTACGGGTACATTTACCATGCTATTGGCCTCGATTGCCGGCATTTCTCTTCTTGTCGGAGGCGTGGGTATCATGAACATGATGCTGACCAACGTTACCGAACGCACGCGCGAGATCGGTTTGCGCAAAGCCATCGGCGCCGAAGAAGGGGATATCACGACCCAGTTTTTGTTGGAATCCGTAGCGCTGACTTTTTTGGGCGGTGCGATTGGCGTGATTATAGGTTGGGCCATTGCTTACGGAGTCCAATACTTCGGCGTAACAACCACCAAAGTCACATGGGATAACGTCATACTGGCTTTCGGCGTTTCCGCCGTGATCGGCATCGTCTTCGGATATTATCCTGCGCGTCGCGCTGCCAAACTGGACCCGATAGAATCTTTGAGATTCGAATAATAATTATAATTCTTAGTGATGATAAATTATGCCTAGTACCACGACTCCTAATGTAGCGATTTCAAAAGGCACGCTGGCCATCGCAGGCGTGCTGATTGCCGCGGTCTTTTTTGCGACCGGATATTTTACGTCAAAAACCTTTTCCAAAACGTCTGCGCCAAACGGCATGCAGTTCGCCGCCGGAGGCAATGGCCAGCGACAGGGAGCGGGACAGACAGCGCGCAACATGGCACGTAATCCCATGGGCGGTTTCGTCAACGGCGAATTGGTTAAAAAAGATGCGACATCGTTTTCCATCAAACAGCGCGATGGCAGCCTGAAACTCGTACTGATCACGTCCTCGACCAAAGCTATGAAGATGTCTGAAGGCTCTCTCAGCGACTTTGCGACCGGCCAGCAGGTCATGGTTACGGGTTCGTCCAATTCCGATGGGAGCATAACGGCCCAGACGGTGCAGATTCGTCCCGAGGGTGCTTTGGGAGGTCCTGGCATGGGCGGTCCCGGTGCCGCTGCTCCCCCAGTCGACGGCCAACCTCAAGGCGGCAGATAGTACTGTTTGAAACAAATATATCACGCCCGGCAAAGGCGTGATTTTGTATTGGAGCAGACCCGTTCGTCATGGTAGAATGCATACGTTGAATATATTATGCATGAAGCAATGTTTGACATGCCGGTTCAGGCGGAAGATAACCCTTTTGCCGCAAGAAGCGTCGAAAACCTGGAGCAGGCGCATGAGCGAGAGGTGAAGGTTTTTCGCATTGTCGATCTGGTTAAAGGCACTAATGCCGAACGAGCCAATTTACAACTAAATGATGTTATTATTGAGCTGGACGGCGCGCCCGTCACAACGTTCGTAGAAATGCTTCAGCATGTCGTATCCAAAAACGGCAGCCCTTTGAGTTTGAAGATTGTTCGTAACAACCGCATCCTCGAAGTCGAGGTGCCATTGACCTATTCCGAAGAACGCAAGCGCTACCTGATGGGTATCATGTTGGAGGAACGTCTGTGTGTAGCCAAACAGGAAAAGGATTCGGAGAGATGGCATGAGCGACGCAAAGGAGTATATGAAAACGGGCAAGGCGAACCTTTGTGCGGATACGAGGTTGATCTGGACATGCGAGAATCGGCATTGAGATTAGGCGTTACCACGGGTAAGCCCCAAGAGACGGGGCGTTTAATCCACGCCATCTCGCTTACATACGAACGCAACGGGGAAAAGCAGGCTTACGATATTCTGTCGCGTTTTAATACAGTTGATGAGCCGGTATACCTGTCCACTGGATTGCTCGATTCTTCGATCGCGGGTTACCACGATCCAAGGGAAGATCGGATAGTGGTAAGGGACATAGAAACGCCGGCATACATCGGCACCTTGCTGCATGAGTTCACTCATGCCGAACAGAACCGGGATCCGCAATGGCGGGAATTTTTCAGGTATTATCCGTGCTATAAATTGTATGTCGAATTCGGTACCTGGGATGCCGAACGGCTTCAGACGATTCCCATCCATGTCGGCCTGATCGCTCGCCATGTTCTTAAGCGTTTCGAAAGAGGCGTGAGTCCGGCGCACGCCAGGGAAGTCATGGCGGACAAAGAAGGCCCGATCCTTAAATCCATTGATAATAATGCCGAGGCTTTGCGCGATGCTGATGATTTGTTATTGACAAAGGTTCATGCGGCCATAGAAGACAAAACCCGAGCAATGTTGCATGAATGGACTCGGCGTGAGCATTGGCCGAAAGATCATCCTGATAACGAGACTGTTTATAAGGACATGAAATATATCGGCTTTATCAAGAATAACGAGCTGCCGATCGATTGTCTTGGTCGGATATATGAGCCGCTGCCCATAGAAGAGGGGAATTTGCAACGCTGCGCCAGTATGCTTCACGCGATATTGGTCGGCAAAGTCCGTGCATTTGGCATGATGTTTGATAAAGACAAGGGCCTGCTGTCTATCACATTAGGGCAAGATCTGACGCGCGCTTACGGACAAAGCGTTCAAATTGATATTCCCATGTCTGACAGCGAGTACCAGATTTTAAACAAAGCTGACGAGGAAAAAATAGAGGCATTAGCTAAAGTTATCGAGAATCAAGTATCAGCACAAGAGACGTTATTAAATTCCGCTCTTTCCGGCGACATTACGATACGTGATATCTTGTCATATCCGCGTTGGATCGTGGAGCGCGATGCTGAACGCGGAAAACTTATGGGTTTGAGAGCGATCAGGACGGAAACGGGTTTGGATCTGTTGGGCAGTCTTGGCGCCGTTCCTCCGGGCGTAAAAAAATTCCAGGCGCAGCATGCTGATCGGGTTTTCAGACGTTCCATGTCGCAGAGCGAACTTGAGGAAATGGAGCGGAGGACGGAGGCTATTGAGGAAGATTTCAAAGATGGACGTTATGCGCCGCAGCGGGAGGTGGAGAATGTCAGGGATTATATGGGTCATATCGGCGCTACGCCGCGCAACATCAGAAAGTTCCGCAAACGCAATGTTGGCAAGCAAGAGGAGGAATCCAAGAAATCGGATGACATGCCAGAAGCGGCATAACAGGCGGCATCGTTGACATAATCGCGGTTTTTTGCTAAGAATAAACCATTGATACATTAATGGTTAATTTTTGTATGCAAGGGGGAAAGAAAGGAAAGCTGTCATGCGTTACGGTGCGACTTTACGAAATACACTTTGTGCTTTCGTGTTCGGCTGTTTGCTCGGTCGATGTTTGGTTTTCGAGAATATTGCTTCGATAGCCGGTGCGCCAAAGTTACGCGTCGGTTCCCAGAAGGTCGGTTCCATCGAGCGTCTGGATCAGTTTGCGTATGATGATTTGCGTTTACCAAAATCTTTAAAACAGTCATCGTTGTTTGTTTTTCCGGCAAATATAACACCGCCGAATTCAAAGCTTGATACTGACAGCGATGGAGTAATCGATGCGCTGGACGATCATCCTGACCGGGCCTTGCCCATGGTCAACCCGGTTTACCGCGTTTCGTATGGCGGCAAGGAATACGTGTTTAAACTGAGCATCGCTCCTGATTATGTTGCGGTCTTTACAACCAGGCTGCCGCATACGCTGCATGAAAACGGAGACAATGTCGCCGACTTTGTGGCAAAAGACGATCCATATGTTGCCGATTTGGTCACGCAGGCCAAGGCGTATGCTTCCGCTGATGCGAAAGTCAATGCCCAAGAGCTTCTTCTGGCTTTGGCAAAGAACGTCAAATACAATCCGGATGCGTATACCGGGGAATTGGAGTATCCAAAATACGCTATCGAAACTCTGGTCGACCAGTCCGGTGATTGCGAGGATCTGTCGATTCTTGCCGCCAGCCTCGTGGGCCGTTTAAAAGGTTTTGATCAGGTAGCTTTTGTATTTTTCCCCGGTCACATGGGCCTGGGCATAAAAACCAACGCCCAGGAAATGGTCGATAGAACAAAAAACAGTTTGCTTATCGGTCATGTGGAAGCGGAAAAAACGGAATATTTGTATCAAGAAATAACGGACAGCACGTGGGTTCTGGGGCAGATACCGGACATGTATACGAAGAAAAAAGCGACCGTTTACCAAATCGCAGCGTAATAATTTGGACAGAAACGTTAAAAACATTTAAAATGAGTACTATTGTTATGAAATTCCCATTGTCCCGGGTCGTGAAGCTTTTTGTCGCGTTTAACGCGATTGGAACGCTGATGGTCTTGGCCTGTATGATGCCGCACGGGGCCTTGGCCGTATCCAGGTCGCCTGTTAGTTTTACGATAGGGGATTTAGCCGGTGATTTCGTCAAAGAAAATGAAACGGGCAACATTTGGTATATCGATGTAAAGAATTCGCGACGCCATCAAATCGTTGTTGGTGATCCATATGCTTATGAGCGTATGCTGGCGCTGGCCGAGGTAAAACCATGGCCGGCCATTGCAGCTGTTCCGTTGGCCAGCGCATCGTCTTCGTTGCCGACACAGGACTTGAAGTTAAGAAAAGTCAGGCAGCCGGCCATCCGCGGCGTGGTTATTGATGAGAATGCACCGGATGTGCTTTGGCATATTCGTCGTCGTGCCAACCTCAGGCAGCGCATAGGAACTCGTGAAGAGCTGTTAGCCTATGTCGCAAATGCCATGGAGGTTAAATCGGTCGACTTGTACGAATACCCGATCGCTTCAGCGGATTTCGATTATACGGTAAAAGATCCGGCCAAAATTTCTGCCACTTCCACGACCATGTTGCGGCCGGACGCGGCAAAGTTCATTCGCATCTCCCTGAAAGAACAGCGGATTCGCGCTTATGAAAACGGCAAACTGGTCAATACGTTTTTGATTTCCAGCGGACGCGGCAAATATCCAACGCCGCGCGGGGAATTTTCTGTTTTGGACAAATTGCCGACCGTGAACTACCAATGGACGTACGGCAAAGACAGTCCTGATAATTTCGATCTGGGCATAGTGCCGTTCAACCTGCGCATCATGCCTCACAAGTATATACATTACGCCTACTGGCACAACAATTTTGGCCATCCCATGAGCCATGGCTGCATCAACGTAAGTTTAAAAAATATCAAATGGATTTACCGCTGGGCCGAAAAGGATATACCGGTTTTCATCCATTACTAAACAAGAGTCTAAAGTCCATAAAGTCTTTAAAGTCCGTAAAGACGCTGTTGAAAGTGAAGTAAAACTTTTCGTGGTATCGGACTTCAAAGGCGTTCAGGCTTTACGGACTTTTTGACTAGAGAATAGATGCACCCGCAATAATCCTGGCGATAAATACCGGCTTGTTTGGCGCGCTGCTGGGAAATTAATTCACCGCCCCCTTTTTTCCAGTCGCGTCCCAGGAATGCCAGTCCGTATTTTTCTGACAATTCTCTTCCGATCAGGTTGATGGTATCAATATCTTTGTTGCGGCTTACGCTAAGCGTCGTCGCTACACAGTCGAAACCATATTTTTTGGCATAAGCGAAAGAACGATCAAGCCGGAAGCCAATGCATAGGCCGCAGCGCGGTCCTCTTTCCTGGTCCTTCACATGCCCGCGGACAGTCTTGAACCAGTCGGCCGATTGGTAGTCCGCCTGGATGAATGTAAGTCCAAAACCGTCGGCCATTGTTCGGGCCGCGTCTCGGCGTTTGACGAATTCCGAGCTTGGATAAATATTGGAATTTTCGTAATAAACGGTCACTTCAAAATCCGGCATTAGCCGTTCCGGTACATAGGCGCTGCAAACTCCGCAGCATGCGTGGAGCAATAATTTAGGTTTCATTTTTTCTTTGCCGAAAAACTGAGCGCTTTCCAGGGGCTTGTTTTGGGCTTGCTGAATTTAGTCGTCAAACAAAGCTGCTGTTCGCACGACTGGCCTTTATAATACCAATAATGCCATCCGGTATGCATCTTGTCCGCAACCGCTATGACATCGTTTATCCATTGGTTTTGTCCCGTGTCTTTTTGTTGAAAAACGGTTCCAAACTCAGTCAGGATAACGGGCCGGTTGTTACCGGCGCGCTCTACCGCCGCAAGGTATGCCTGTTGGACACGCTGTGAATTCCAAGCGCCACTCGAAGTCGAGTTTGACGGATAAAACGCTATGACGTTTTTTCCATTCACTCCCCACCACACGTCTTTGTGCGTAAATTCCACCGGATCGTAAAAATGGATGGTAAATGACGAATTCGCATCCTGTATTTCGGGATATTTGAAAGACGCAATAAAATTCTCTGACATGGCCATACCCGCTTGAAGCAGTATGACATGGTTATTGTCGTAAGTCCGCACGGCTTGCGCAGTATGTTGCATCAGCCGTTCGTAAGACTCGAAATCCCAAGTCGCCGGTTCGTTCATCAGGTCATAAGACCATATCGCCGGTTCGTTTCTTTCGCGCCTGGCGATTTCGCGCCATACGTCGACAAAACGACCTTTCATCCAGGGATCGTCCCAAAATGCCGAGGACTCGGGTCTGTCGCGATAATCCTGGTACTCGCCGCCGGTCGGCATGTGCATGTCCAAAATTATTTTGATGTTATGCCGCTTGGCCATGCGCAGGATGTTGTCCAACCAGGCAAAACCCGCTTCGGTAAATTGATGCGGCGCAGCAGGGGATTGGAAGTAATCGGTTTTGACAGCAAGGCGCACGGAATTAAACCCGGCTTTTTCGAAAGCGGCAAAGTCCTTGTCGGTTATCCAGTCGCGTCCAGGCACGGATGAAGTGGTGCTCCAAAGCGTCGGAACATCCATGTGGTTGATGCCCTTGGGAATGAATATCTTTCCATTAAGCAGTAAACGAGTGTCGAAAACGCTCACGAATTGCATCGGTGCAGCATGTACCATGGCTGAATCAGACGTCCAGGAACTGAAACACGCGATAATAAAAACTGCGATTTTAATCCATCGGCAATATCCTGCTTTTTTGGGAATCAATTCATTCTTGACGCGCATGTCCTGGGCTTTTATGATGTTCGCTATCCTACGTTTATTGGCATGAATATGCAAACTGATTTTTTAGGACTCAGTCTGAGCCGGCAAGAAGCGTTGGAGTGTTTGCGTGCCTGCATGGCGCAGGCTTTGGTCGAAGATGAAACGCGAGTACAACAAGGTCTTGAACCGTTGGATGATCCGCCGCTGGTCAGGAGGTTCTTGCAATTGTTGCGCATCTCGGATCAGGAAGCTGACGAAATAGCCAACCGCGTTTCCGATGATTTGTGGGCGTACAGTTGGTACGTTTATACCAACGAATGGGCCTGGTTTCGCGCCAAACAGGAAGCGCAACGCCAGATGCGCGGCCAAAACGTCAACGAAGAAAACGCCGAATTCAGGCGGTTGGCAGAACGTTTGTATAAAAAGAATTTTGAAACCTACGCAAAAGAGATCGATATGCAATCGCCGCCAACGGGCTATAAACATGCCCAGGAGGCCGGTAAAGACAAGTTTTAGGGGCCGGTGCTCAAATCGACTTCTTTTAGCGGTTCGTCAACTACGTATACGCTGCCCGACGTTTGGTCGCCGGTTATTTGGGATTTGTCCTTGCTGAAAACGTCAATGCGCGACGAGACGAAAAGGACAGCGCCGGCGTAGATGGCTAAAAAAATTCCTATGATAATGATAAACGGTTGACGCAGCTCAACAACCCCGTCTTCAAAAACGGTCTTGATAAGTATCGCCAGGCCCAAAATGGCGATAGCTACGAAAAGCGCTGCATACATAATTTGTTCGATTGCGTGACACGATAGAAATACCACGTTTTTTAGGCTTTGACAAGCTCCAACGGCGGCAGTCGGACGGGGGGTCAGGGCTAGCCAAAACCATGAAAATGTGCTATAGTGCCCCTCATACAAACTATGGCTTACGCTCGAACAAACGTACAAAAGCTGTTAGAGATTTTTGGCTCAGATAAGCCAAAAAATACTGATGGTGATGAGAAGATTACGGTTCATGCCGCAGTCAGCCGTTTTGCTTTTGTCTACGAGCGCATAAGGAATTTGGTTGATTATAAAGATGAGCACCTGATTCGCAAATCGGCTATATTGCGCATGCTTAAACGATTGCTCATGCTTGAACAGGATCCGCGTAAAATAGCAGAACAACTGATCCGCGAGTTGATTGCGGCGCGGTATATGCCTAATGGTGTATTGCCGCAATCATTGATTGACGAAGTTTCTTGGCGTATTTATAAACTGCAATTGGTTTTGAAAGTTAACGCCGGTCCGGATGCGCACGGTGAATGGCTCAAGAGCATGATTGCCGTGGAAATCGAGGATATGCTGGTGGATACTGAACGCGAAAAAGGCTTGGCTTCATTTCTATTTGATCGCGTCAGCCCGGCCATCCGCGTTAACGGTATGGAGATGGATGCCGCCACTTTGCGTTTGCAGATTTATATCGCATGTTATCGCACGCTGATCAAGGCTGATGATGAAATTATCGGTTATAAACTATTGCGTGCCTTTTTGCCCGAATGGCTCACGCCGCAGGCTTGGATGACCGATTCGCGCCCCATAGCCGAGCGTCTGGTGGCCGTTGAACGCCGCATTAAGCTTCAGTTGCGCCATCCTTTGTCTTTGCGTTTTCAGCGCGCCGTTAAACCATGGGCTGTGGCTTTGAACGTGCTGACCGAGTCTCTGACGCGCAAACCTGAGAAGACCGTAACAATGTTGCAGCGCCCGGAGGAAGTAAAGACCGCCGTTTCCCAGGTGATAGACGAAAAATATGCGGCTGCAAAAACCCGGGTGCGACGAGCCACGGTGCGTGCTACGTTGTATTTATTTTTAACCAAAATGGTATTGGCTTTGGTTTTGGAAGCGCCGACCGAGTGGTACATGTACAACGAATTGCGTTTCAAGGCGCTGGCTGTTAATTTATTGTTCCCGCCGATCACCATGTTCTTGGTCGGTTTGTTCATCCGATTGCCCGGCCAGGACAATACCGAGAAAATTCATTCCGCATTGAATGAACTGTTGAGCGAAGGAACGCCTGGTGTGCGCACAGTATCCGCGCCTCCGCGTCGCAGCCCGTTTGCTAAGACGGCACTGTTATTGACTTATTTCCTGACATTCCTTATCACTTTCGGCGGCATTGTCCTAATCCTGAACTGGCTGTCGTTTACCTGGATATCCGAATTGATTTTCGTGTTTTTCCTGTGTCTGGTAAGCTTCTTCGCTTACAGAATTCGCATGGGAGCCCGCGAATTCACGGTTGTCGACAATAAGGTCACTTTGTGGACCACAGTGGTGGACTTCTTTTCCATTCCGATTTTACGTGCAGGCCGCGTCTTGTCGACCTCGATCAGTCGCTTGAACATCTTCCTGTTTTTCTTTGACTTCATTTTCGAGGCGCCATATAAGATCTTCCTGTCCATTTTGGAAGAATGGTTCGCCTATGCCAAGGAAAAGAAAGACGAGCTGCAACCGTAACCCGTTGTCATCCTGAGTGCAGTGAGTCAGACGAACGAAATCGAAGGATCTGGCTCGCAGACCCTAAAAAACCAGATATTTCGACTCCGTCGGACTCCGCTCAACATGACAAAAGGAGAATGAGAATATGGCGAATGGATTGAATATAATCAAACAATCAAACGTCTCTGCCGCACGGCGAGGCGGTTTGCATACGGCGCACGGCGATATCCAAACGCCGTTTTTTATGCCCATTGCCACCAAAGGCGCGGTCAAGACTTTATCATCCGCTGACATGGAAAGATTGGGTGCGCAAATTCTTTTGTCCAACACCTACCATCTGTATTTGCGGCCGGGTATGGACGTCATTCGCGAATTCGGAGGTCTCCACAATTTCATGGACTGGCACGGGCCGATTCTGACTGATTCCGGCGGCTATCAGGTCTTCTCCCTGGCCGCGCGCCGCAAGATAACCGAGCAAGGGGCGGAATTTGCATCGCATATCGACGGTTCGAAACATCTTTTGACGCCCGAGCTTTCCATGGACATCCAGCAGAACCTGGGAAGCGATGTCGTAATGGTTTTGGACGAGTGCACGCCGCCGGATTACGACAAAAATACATTGAGTACATCCATTGAACGAACTACTCGATGGGCGCAAAGGTCCAAAGACCATTTTGAACAACATCGTGATACATCGAATAATCCGGGTTCAATGCTGTTCGGCATTAACCAGGGAGCAACCAATGCCGAGCTTCGCGTCAAGCATGCCCAAGACCTCGTGAAAATAGGTTTTGACGGTTATGCTATTGGCGGACTTTCGGTCGGCGAACCGTTCGAAAAAGCATGTGAAATCGTTCAAGCGCTGCATCCCGTCCTGCCGACGGACAAACTGCGTTATTTCATGGGAGGCGCCAAGCCGCATGAGATCGTGGAATACGTCAAAAGGGGAGTGGATATGCTTGATTGCGTGCTCCCCAGCCGCAACGCCCGCCATGGTTTGCTTTATCGTTTCGTTCACGACGATTTGTCGCGCCCTGATTTTTACGAAACCGTGCACGTTACTAATGCTAAATACGCGACCGATAAAACTCCTTTGTGTCATCTTGAGCGTAGCGTAGTGGAGTCGAAAGATCCGGTCCGTTCTGAAAAACCAGATCCTTCAACTCCGTCGGACTCCGTTCAGGATGACAAGGGTAGATGTGACGATGAGCTGTCGCGGTACACCCTGGGCTATCTTCATCATCTTTTTAGCGTGGACGAGATGCTTGCATATCGTATCGCAACGCTTGTAAACATTAAGTTCTATTTGGAGTTGATGGCCAAGATAAGGCAAGGGATCGAGGACGGTAATTTTTAATAGTTTTTACGGTAGACGAACGGCTGACTGCGCGTTAACATGCGCTGCATGACCGACTTGTTGGAAAAACTGAATGATGCGCAAAAGAAGGCCGTGACGCACGAATCCGGCCCGCTTTTGATTGTGGCCGGCGCGGGCACAGGAAAGACCACGGTGCTCACGCGTCGCTACCTGTGGCTCATGACCGAAAAGAAGCTTACGACTGACGAAATCGTCGCACTTACGTTTACCGAAAAAGCCTCGCAGGAAATGGAAGATCGCGTTTTGGAACAAATTCCCAACGGCGCCTATGATTTTTGGATTCATACGTTTCACGGTTTCTGTCAGCGCATTCTGGAACGTCACGGTCTGGAAATCGGCATTCCTAATACGTTCCGCATTCTGACGGAAACAGACGCCTGGATTTTACTCAAGCGTCGTTTGGATGAATTGCCGCTCGATTACTATCGGCCACTCGGCAATCCTGTGAAGTTTTTGCATGCGCTCATTCGTCACATGAGCCGCGCTAAAGACGAAGGCGTGACTCCGGAGCGTTACGTCGAGTTTGCCACTAATGCGGTTTTGGACGGGGACTCGACGGATATCTTGGACAGCGAGCGCAAGCGTCTCAAAGAGCTGGCGGATACGTATGCTATGTACCAAAAGATATTGCGCGATGAAGGTGCGTTGGATTTTGGCGACGTGATTATGGAAACACTGCGTTTGTTCCACGAACGACCGGCTGTGCTTCATAAATATCGCCAACAATTCAAATATTTATTGATCGATGAGTTTCAAGATACGAACTGGGCGCAATATGAATTGATCAAGCTTCTGGCCGAACCACAACGCAACATCACCGTAGTAGGGGATGATGATCAGGCTATCTACAAATTTCGCGGTGCATCGCTGGCCAACATTTTGCAGTTCAAAGATGACTATCCGGAAGCGGCCACGGTCGCGCTTACCGATAATTACCGGTCGCACCAACACATTTTGGACACGGCATACAAAGTCATCGGCAACAACAATCCTCATCGTCTGGAGATTTCGTTGGCTGATCAAGGCTTGTCCAAACGTCTGACATCCAAAGCAGATTCGGCCGTCGTTGACGCCGGTGTTTCTATCGAATGGTTTTCGTCGCTGGAACAAGAGGCGGCGTGGGTGGCGGATGATATCGTCATGCGCCATGGTGCCGAGTCCAAAGACAAAGGTTGGAGCAAGTTCGCGATCCTTGTCAGGGCTAATGATCAGGCGTTGCCTTTTGTGGATGCGTTGGCAGCCAGGAATGTGCCGTACAGATTTTTTGCTTTGCGCGGTTTGTATGCCAAACCCGTCATTGTCGACTTGATGGCTCTGCTCAAACTGTCTGTCCACGCTCACGACTCCGCTGCCGCTTGGCGGGTGATCAGTCTGCCGAGCTTCGAAGTGCCTTTGTCCGCCATTCAGCAAGCCCTCGCTTATTCGGCCCGTAAAGGTCTGCCGCTCTGGGAAGCGCTTAAACAGTCTCCCGTATATCTAAATCAGGATCCGGACGGCGCCAGGGCTGTTCAGAAGGCCGTGGCAGTCATGGAGAAGCTGGCAGAGACGGCTCGTCGCGAACCTCCGTTGGCAGTCCTGCATCAAGCATTGAACGCCTCCGGCTATTTAAGCCGCATCTTGTCATTGCCTGAAAGGGAACGCGTGGAAGCCATCGGTCTTTTGAATGAGTTTGTGGGCCGTATCAGGCGTTTCGAGGCAAATGCGCACGCTCCGTACATGATCGACTTTGTAGTTGAGTTGGAAATGGAAATTCAGAGCGGGGAAGAGGGCTCTCTAAAATCCGACGCCGAAGCCGGGCCCGACGTGGTGCGCATCATGACCATACATGCGTCCAAAGGCTTGGAGTTTGAATCTGTCTATTTAGTCTCACTTGTCGACCAACGTTTTCCGACGCGCGAAAGGCAGGATGCGATTCCATTGCCCGATGGTTTGGTCAAAGAAAGGTTGCAGGAGGGCGATGTTCACATTCAGGAAGAGCGTCGTTTGTGTTACGTGGCCATGACGCGAGCCAAGACTAATTTGATCCTGACCGGCGCGGACGATTACGGCGGCGCGCGCAAAAAGAAACCGTCCATGTTTTTGGGAGAGACGGGCATCGACGTCCCGGCCGCGTTGCCGTCTGAAGCTGACGATCCTGCCAGGCTTAAGCCCAACGAAAAACAGGCAGACGAAAAAGCTGCGTGGCGTGAAGTCTTCCAACTCAAGCGCCGGTTTTCCTTTACCCAGCTCGTCGCTTACAAGAAGTGTCCGTTGCAATACAAATTCGCACACGTTTATCGCGTTCCGGTTTTAGGGAGTCATAACAAAAGTTTCGGCCAGTCAATCCACTTGGCACTTCAGCAAATACTTAAAAGACATTTGGACAGGATCGGAGCTCAGCAAGGCGATTTATTTACTGCGCCCAAAGTTCACGCTAGCACAGAAGGCGGACTATTGGTGAATGAGGATGAGGCTTTGGAAATATTTAAACAAAGCTGGATTGACGAATGGTACAAGACTCGGATCGATCACGATAAGTTTTATGCCCAGGGTCGGGAAGCGATTTTGCGCATGTGGCACGCCTGGGCCGCACATCCGCCGCTCGTAAAGGCTCTGGAAGCGGATTTCGACTGGCGTATCGGTGAACACAGTATCAAGGGCAAGATTGACCGCGTTGACGATCTGGGAGACGGAGCTGTGGCCATTCTTGACTATAAGACAAGCGAGCACAAAGAAGGGGACAAGGCCGATGCTTTGGATCGCGAGCAGTTGTGGCTGTACCAGCTGGCAATGGAAGCTCGCGGACAGAGAGTCGGGCGCCTGGCCTACTTGTTTGTCCGTACGCCGGGAGCTGAGTCGCAAGAATGTGCCGCGCTCGAAGTTCCGTTACTTAAAGACGAGGACAAGTTGGATTTTCAGGAACAGCTGACCAAGCGCATGGACGAGATTTTACTTTCCGACTTTCCGCCCACGCCGTCGCAGCATCTTTGCCAGTATTGTGATTTCAAGAACGTCTGCGAATTCAGAAAGTAAACGTACAAGTCCATAAAGTCCGTTGACTTGATAACCTGATAACCTGATAACTTTATTCTCCGAGTTTATGTCCTGGGATTCAATAAAAAGAATAATGCCGCAAGCCATTCAAAAGTCCGGCATCCAGGAACAGGTTACGGCTATCCGCGTCATACAGACAGCTGAACAGGTATTGTCCGCGCGTTGGGGCAAAGATCGTTCGCGCCTGGTCGGATTTGTGTCATTCTCTTCGGGAATACTCAAAATTCAGACCACATCGCCCGCGGCCATGCAGATGCTGGGTAAAGAAAAAACGGACATTACAAACGCCATTAATCACGCTCTGGGTCAAAAAGCGATCGTTAAAATGGATATCCGCAGTTCGGGCTTTTGAAACGATCGTAAAAATCTGCTATCATCTGGAAGTTGTATGACATTCCGTTGGTATTTGATTCTCATGGGTATCGGAACCGGACTGGCCTGGATGGCCTGGGCCGTAGTTTTATTCACCATGAATCCGTTTGAAGCCGGTGTCACCGGTCTTTTGTTTTTCTATGTGACATTATGTCTGGCCAGCGTGGGATCCCTGGCGTTGCTCGGACTTGGTTATCGCGTCGGAATTCGTAAGCGTACGGATATGTTGACACGGGAGGTACGCATTTCTTTCCGACATGCGGTTTTGCTTTCATTCGTAGGCGTCGGCGCATTGTGGTTGTCATCCCACCGCAGCCTAACCTGGTACTGGAGTTTGGCCTTGGTACTGGTCTCCGCAGGAATTGAATACATTTTCATGATGGTTCAGGAGGCCAGGAGGCAATGAACACATTATTGAGTCAAAAGTTCCAAGTTGAAAGTTTCAAGTCATTAAATCGATTCAGTGGTCTTGGTTCTTCAGTCCTTTAAACTTGTAACTTTTAACTTGAAACAGTTTAAGATATCCACACTTGCCCGAACCCGCACGATCTGGCTAAGATGCATGCAGAATGGCAATATTTATGGGCTTAACTGACCGCTTGTTTGGCAGATTTTCCGCGGACCTGGGTATCGACCTGGGTACGGCGACGACTTTGATTTACGCTAAAGGACGGGGAATCGTGGTCAATGAACCTTCGGTTGTGGCTGTCAACCTGCGAAACGGCCAGGTTTTGTCCATCGGACACGAAGCCAAGTCTATGTTGGGAAAGACACCGCAGCATGTGCAGATGTCACGGCCGCTTCAGCGCGGCATCATCTCCGACTTCGAAGTAGTGGAAAAAATGCTGCGTTATTTTTTCAATAAAATTCATCGCGAACATTCGCTGTTTGTGCCGCGTCCGCGCGTGGTCGTTGGCGTACCGCTGGACGTGACCGAAGTGGAGCGTAAAGCAGTGGGTGATGTGGTTCTGGCCGCCGGTGCGCGCGATTTCTTTTTAATCGAAAAACCGATTGCTTCGGCCATCGGCATCGGCCTGCCAATATCAGAACCCGTGGGCAACATGATCGTGGACATTGGCAGCGGCACTACGGAAATTGCCGTAATTTCTTTGAACGGTATTGTAACAGCCAAATCGATTCCAATCGCAGGAGACGAAATGAACCGCAACATCATCCAGTATGCCAGAGATGTTTTCAATTTATTGCTCGGCGAACGTGTATCGGAAGAGGTGAAGATCGCCGTAGGATCGGCCATACCGCTAAAGGACAGAATGGATGTTTCCATGCGCGGCCGCGACCTGTTATCCGGTTTGCCGCGCGAGATAATGGTTACCGACAGCCAGGTACGCGAAGCCATCGCCCGTTCGGTAAGGTCAATTGTCGAACATATCAAATCTATTTTGGAAATTACGCCTCCCGAACTGGTCGCTGACATATACCGGCGCGGCGTGGTTTTGACCGGCGGCGGTTCGCTCTTGCGCGGCATGGACCAGGCCATCAGCACGGGCACGGGTTTGCCGGTACGCGTGGCCGAAGATCCGGAATCGTCAGTGGCACGCGGCGCCGGCGCCTTGCTCGACAGTCCGGCTTTGCTGAAAGACATCGCTTTGCCAAAAACCGACCGTATCGTTTGATGCGGCGTTGAAGTATGCAAAGAAGGACTAAGGCAGCGCTTATTGTTTTCGGCGCCATCGTAGGCATCGCCTTGTTGCATTTAACGAGCTTGCTTTTGCCCATCGAGGATGCCGTACGCGCCATGCTGTCACCAGCCGGCGCAATACTTACCGCATCCAGTGCGTCTCTGGCTGAAAAGACCAAAAGCCAGCCGACATTGGGCGAGTGCGTGGATCGTTTGTCTGACAGCGAGAAGAGATTGTCCAGTATCAGCGTCGATTATGTGCGTTTGCGGGCGCTGGAAGAAGAGAATGCGGTGCTGCGCAAGACTTTGGGTTATTTGCAGACACAGGGTTACGATTCGGTCATGGCACGCGTAATCAGCCGCGCACCGCAGCCCGAACGATCGGTTATCATGATCGACAGGGGAGCTAAGGACGGCTTGGAGACAGGCATGGCGGTCATCGTCGGCGAGGGCATGTACGTGGGAAAAATTTCAAACATACAACAACGTACCGCGACAGTGACCCTCATGACCGACATCGAAAGCCGCATCGCTGTAGCCAGGGCAGGCGAACGGCGGCTTATTGGTTTGGTCGAAGGTCAGGGGAACAGGACGGCGCTGGCTACGCTGATACCGCAACAAGAGAAATTGGAGCCAAATGACATTTTGATTACTGCCGGAACCGAAGAAAAAATACCGGCAAATCTGGCTGTGGGCATGGTTAATCGCGTTACCGGCCAACCGACGGATCCGTTTAAAAGCGCTTCTTTGGAACCTTTGACGCCTCTGGAATATGTTGAAGTGGTAGCTGTACTGCGTCCACAGGCGTTACGTCCCAACCAATAAAGATATGCGCCTTTCTTCCTGGGCAGTGGTGGTAGGGGCGGCAATGGCCGGCGGCTTGTACGAAGCCGCATTTGTCGGCACCGCGCCTTTTCCCGTATCGGCAATAAAACCGGTTTTTCCGGCTTGCATTATTTTTATTCTTTTGAACCGGCATAAGGCCGCTTATGTGACCATGGCCATCGGCGGAACGATTGTAAGTTTGTTGTCGCCGGTGGACACGGGTTTTTTACTGGCGCGCTGGTTGATAGTTCTGGTTTGCGTAGATGCGATCGCTGAGAGGGTTATGACCAACCGTTCTTTGTATGCGGCCTTGATACTTGTGGCATTCGCACGGATCCTCGACAGTCTGCTGATCGATGCCGTGTCTTTTATGGGCCATTATTTGCTTGAGCGCAACATATACGGCCTGCCTTGGTCCATGATTGCTGAGACATTGGTGGCCGATGCCGCAATTGTTGGTTTGGTCTTCGTGGTTATAACTTTGTTTACCCGCAGGTTTTTAGTCTCCGTTAAAACCGCCGATAATCGTTATGCCTCCTGAATCAGAGCAACGGCGTTTTTCTTGGGATCAAGAGGGCAATTTGGGCTTGGCCGTGGATTTGGAACGCGACCATGATATTGCCGCCGAGGTGATGTATGAAAACGATCTGACCAAGATCCGGGAACAGCCGTTATATCTGGGGCCGGCCATCTTGAAGAAAAAGTTTTACGTGGCCATGGCCATGGCCATATTATTGATCGGTGTTTTGTTGGGTCGCGCTTTTTGGATGCAGGGAATATCATATGCGAGATTTGCAGTCTTATCAGATCGCAATCGACTGCGCACCGAAACCATGTCGGCTCCGCGGGGCATGATTGCCGATCGTAAGGGCAATGTGTTGGCTGACAACGTTTCTACTTTTGACGTAGCTTTGATTCCTGCCGACTTGCCGCCGTCACCCGAGGCTAGGAATGAAATTTTGGGCCAAATTGCCCGCATGTCCGGCGTCTCGATCGCCGATTTGACGCAGGAGGTCAGTGATAATTCAAATCGGGAGCAACAAATGGTGCTGGTCAGAGACCTGGCCTACAATCAAGCCATCGCTTTGAAGATACGCTTAGGCGAAGTGCCGGCCGTACAGATCCTAATGGGCCAGAAACGACGGTACGCGGCTGCGGCAGAGGTTATGAGTATTTCGCACATACTCGGTTATGTCGGAAAGATATCGCAAGCGGAATATGCTGACAAAAAGTCGGAAGATTACCTGGCCACGGATATGATGGGCAAAACGGGCGTTGAAGCCTCGTATGAAAATGTCCTGCGAGGCACGCCGGGGGAGCGGGTCATCGAAGTCGACGCGCACGGTCGGCCAAAACGCATCGTGCACGATGCTGCCCCGGTATCGGGCAAGCGCGTCACTCTTTCGGTAGACCTTGATTTGCAAAAAATCACGGAAGCGGCTTTGCGCCGCGGTATCGAGCGTGCCAAAGTGAAACACGGGGCGGCGGTGGTCATGGATCCGCGCGACGGTTCGATTTTGGCCGTTGCCTCATGGCCGGCATACGATAACAATATTTTCTCAGGACAGGTTTCGAGCACGCTGTATGCGGCCCTGGCCAATAGTCCTGATATGCCGTTTTTAGCCCGGGCATGGGCCGGGTTGTATCCTTCAGGTTCGACAATAAAACCGGTCTACGCGGCTGCCGCGTTGGCAGAAGGCATCATAACTCCGCACACTGCGGTCAATTCTACGGGCGGTATCAAGATAGGCGCCAATTTTTTTCCTGACTGGAAAGCGGGCGGCCACGGTTTGACCGACGTGCGGCGCGCCATTGCCTGGTCGGTCAATACGTTCTTTTATGTCGTATGCGGCGGTTATGGCGATGTGCGGGGCATGGGCGTGAGTAAAATGGTCAAGTGGCTGTTGGCATTCGGTTTCGGTGAAAAAACAGGACTGGACATTCCGGGTGAAGCCGGCGGTTTAGTTCCCACGCCTGAATGGACGCAGGCCCGAAGAAACGATCAATGGCGTCTCGGTGACACGTATAACTTGGCCATCGGCCAGGGAGATTTGTTGGTTACGCCCTTGCAGATAGCTGTTCTGACAGGGCAGATTGCCAATGGGGGACGTCGTTTAGTTCCGCATTTCCTATTGAATGCAAGCAGTACTCGGCAATCGGTTGAACAAGGGATAGTTACAGGCACGCAGATAGCTTCGCCGGAAGTAATTCGCGTAGTCAGGGCCGGTATGCGTGATACGGTCGCATACGGATCAGGCAGGGTTTTAGCCGATTTGCCGATCCCAGTGGCTGGAAAAACGGGTACTGCTCAATGGCGCAACGATAAACCCAATCACGCCTGGTTTACGTCTTTTGCGCCATACGATCAACCTAGAGTCGTGGTAACTGTTTTGCTTGAAGAGGGGGTCGAGGGTTCGTTAACGGCCATTCCCGTGGCGCGTGAAATTTTAACGGCGTGGCAAAGGTTTGATGTTGGTTTGCCAATCAGTACCGGCAATGCGACGACAAGTCGTTCGGTAAGAGCGTCAAACGTCGTCCATTGACACCTGTCGGCTGGCAATCGTATACTTAAAACAATTCATTACTGAACAAGTTTCAATCACGCAAAAAGGAAATGCGTGTTTTCGTCTTTATTTATCGCGTTTACCGCGAAAAATCGCGTTATCGCGAACAAGCCATATATGTCAGACAAAGTGCATTATTTCAGCAAAGAGGGGCTGGAAAAGCTCCATGCTGAATTGGAGGAGTTAAAGAGCGTCAGGGTGCGAGAAACAGCCGGACGCATTGAGGCAGCTAAAGCCATGGGTGATCTTAAGGAGAATGCCGAATACCACAGCGCCAAGGATGAAATGGCGTTCATTCAGGGGCGCATCCAGGAAATCAACGAGATTCTTAAGAGCGTGTCAATAATCGAGGAAACTGGAAAAAGCGATGTTGTGCGCATCGGTTCGACCGTAGACGCGCAATCGCGTAACGGCAGCAGGACTTATAAGATCGTCGGATCGGCCGAAGCGGATCCGCTGAACGGTTTAATTTCCAACGAATCGCCCATGGGTAGGGCGTTCTTGAACCATGCCAAAGGCGACGAAGTCGAAGTGGAAACGCCGGGCGGAGTCATCATGTACACGATTGTAGGCATCAAATAATTGACCCATAAGAAGCGATTAAAGATTTATGATTGACATTAAATATTTACGCGAGCATCTGGACGAGGTGAAGCAAAATGCCGAACGTCGTAATGTTAGCGTGGACATCGATAAATTGTTGGAATTGGACGGAGAATATCTAAAAGTCCTGCACGAAGTCGAAGCGGTTCGCGCCGAACGCAATCAGATTGCGGAGCAGATGAAGTCGTCGAACGACAAACAGGCTTTAATTGAACGTGGCAAGGAATTGAAGATGTTGTTGGCGGATAAGGATGAGGTATTGCGCGGACTTGAATCAGAGCGCAACCAATTGTTAGCAAGGGTGCCGAATGCAACACATCCCGAAGTCCCGGTCGGTAAAAGCGATGAAGATAACGCGGTCGTTAAAACCGTAGGGCAGGTCAAACAGCTTCTTAAACCGCTGGATCACGAAGCGTTGGTCAAGCGGCATGACTTGGCTGATTTTGAACGCGCTGCCAGGGTCACGGGTGCGAAATTCTATTATTTGAAGAACAAGCTGGCACTGCTGGACTGGGCAGTATTGCGCTATGCCATCGATTTCATGGTACGCGAAGGTTATACGTTCATCACCACTCCCGACTTGGCCAAGGAAGAAGTGTTGGTAGCCAAGGGATTTTTACCGCGGGGTCCTGAGAAACAAGTCTATTTTATCGAAGGCGAAGACATGGCCCTGATCGGAACATCGGAAATTCCCATGCTTGGCTATCACATGGGTGAAGTTTTGACGGCTGAAGACCTGCCCAAGAAATACGTGGCTTTTTCCCACTGTTTCCGGACTGAGTCCGGTTCGTACGGACGAGAGTCTTACGGTCTTTACCGCGTCCACCAATTCAACAAGGTCGAGATGTTCGCTTTCGCCAAACCCGAACAATCCGAAGCCATGCATGCCGAATTTTTGAATCACGAAGAAAGGTTCTGGCAAAGCCTCGGTATCCCATATCGTGTTGTCGATTGCTGCACAGGGGATCTCGGAGGTTCTGACTATCGACGTTACGACATCGAGGCCTGGATGTGGGGTAAAGGCGAAGGCAAGGGCGGCTGGGGTGAGGTAACATCCACTTCGAATTGTATCGATTATCAGGCACGCGGTTTGGATATCAAATACGCATCAAAAGAAGGGGAACGCGGTTATGTGCATACTTTGAATGGCACCATGGTGGCCACTCCGCGAGCCTTGATTGCCATAATGGAAAATTGGCAGATGGAAGATGGGAGAATTCGCGTACCGGATGTCTTAATTCCGTATTGCGGCTTTGAGTACATTGGTTAGACTGAAAAGTATTTTTAGAGGCATTGAAAGAATACTGATATTGTTCATTATGATTAGCCAAAAATCAAACCAAAAAGTTATCCCAAAAACATGGGTAGAGATTTCTAAAACAGCCTTGTCGTCGAACTTGGATGTTTTTAAACGTCTTGCCGGAAAATCTACACAGGTGATGGCGGTTGTAAAAGCAAACGCTTACGGACATGGATCGGTAGAAGTCGCACGTCTTGCCGAGAAACAAGGTATCAAATGGTTTGGCGTGGACTCGGTGCAGGACGGACTCGCGTTGCGTAAAAACGGGGTTAAAAGCCACATTTTGGTAATGGGATATACGCCACCGCAAAACGTCGAAATTGCGATAGACAACGGCCTGAGCCTGGTGGCTTATGATCCGGCGCTGCTTAATGAATTGGTGAAGCTTTCGCATCGCGGTAAACTCAAATCCAAAACAGCGAACATGCATCTCAAGATTGAGACAGGCACTGCCAGGCAAGGTTTGGCAGGCAAAGACTTATATCGTTATGCCGAAAAGTTATCACGAGTACAAGGCGTGAAAATACAGGGTTGTTATACGCATTTCGCCAATATCGAAGATACGACCGAACATACTTTTGCCGACGAACAGTTGCGTCGTTTCAACCAAGAGTGTGACGCTCTGGAGAATAGATGTATTGTGCCCGAGATCCGACACGCGGCCTGTTCCGCGGCTGCAATGCTTTTTAATAAAACGTATTTTGACATGATTCGACTTGGTATTGCCATGTACGGTTTGTGGCCGTCAAAAGAAACCAAGGCCGTGGCGTTGCGTTTAAAACGTCCGGTAGAACTCAAATCCGTTTTAACCTGGAAGACGACGGTTGCGCAGGTTAAACGCATACCCAGAGGGACCGGGGTGGGTTATGGCCTATCAGGGCATGCTACGCGTACGACACTGCTGGCTGTGTTGCCCGTAGGCTATTGGGACGGTTACGATCGCGGGCTTTCAAACGTAGGACACGTACTGATACGCAATACGCGGTGCAAAATTTTGGGCCGCATCTGTATGAACATGATGATGGTGGATGTGACTGACGCGCGGAATGTGCGTGCCGGAGACCAAGTGATCCTATTGGGCGGCAATAAGCGAGATTTTATCAGCGCGGACGAACTGGCAGGCAAGGTCGGCACCATAAATTACGAAATCGTGACGCGCATCAACCCTTTGTTGCCGCGCGTTGTCGTTAAATAGACGGCGTGAGAAAATGCGGCCATGGAACCAGACCAGCAGGCAGCCGGACAAGGCATGTTTCGCGAAGAGCGTCAGACGCGTTCACTAAAAACACGCGGCGTTATTTATGCTCTGTTGATCAGTTTCTTTTTCGTCGCTTTTTTTTGGTTTCTATTTTTTTCCGGATATTTCAACGTAACTAATTACCAGATAGGGGAGATGACCGTTATAGACAGACAAGCTGTAGTAGGGGAGATGGAGGCGTATTTTAACCAGCCAAAGCAGTGGCCGTGGAGCAGAAGGAATATTTTTTCATTGAACGATGATGACTTGGAAAATTATTTAAAACAAAAGTTCTTTGTGGATAACGTAACT
>Ga0315281_10001359_pt1 | contig 35948 bp, 47 predicted proteins | sample YL17G07_0_MG_FD_204540 | JGI IMG/M metagenome (GOLD analysis project Ga0315281, IMG submission 204540) | Sediment microbial communities from Yellowstone Lake, YNP, Wyoming, USA - YL17G07_0 | ecosystem: Environmental > Aquatic > Freshwater > Lake > Sediment | place: USA: Wyoming | collected...
AATAACTGACGCACTATAAGATTTTCCACTTCCTCTTTTTCCACTGACTAAAATCACATGCGGTCTTAATAAGTCAAGATAAACCTTTGTTGTTAAATGAGTATCTTCTCCAGTTCCGACTATATGTTTTCCAATGTATCCAACTCCTTTAGTTCCGAATTTTTCCTGGTCGTCCTTGTTTCTTCCAACAACAGTCTCATAAACCTTGAGGAGTTGTGATTCATCTTCAGCCATAATAACTAATTATTTTTTAATTCATTAAAGACTTACTATTAGAAAAACGTAACTATTGTTTAAATCAAATTATAATTACTTTAAAAACAAAGTTTAAAAGAGAGAAATGCGACTTGAGGTTCCAATTCTCATTGCAATCTTAATAATGATATTTGTAGCTGCAAATAGCATTTCTAGTTATTTCCCTGGACTCAACAACTCAGTTAATCAGGTTTTGACAGGTAATCCATATTCTCACTCTCATGGTGACAAGTGGACAGATGTAGATAGAAAAGATTTAGATAGAAAAGATTTAGGAGGCCGTTCTAATAAAAGTAATTCAGAAACAACTACAACCACTACGACTCAAACACCGGTACTAGTCATTCATGAAGGAAGTGGCGGATCTGGTACCTTGCTAAACATACCAAATAACAACATTACAACAACTGGTTGCACAAACCATGCGCAATGCTCTCAGGCTTGCACCAATGCCTGTCCTTATGGAGTATATGGATGCTGTTCGGGCTGCAACATAGGACAGTGCGATTTGTCAACAGGTCAATGCTACTGTTCGAGCTCTGCGTATTATTGTGGAACGAACGCGAGTATACAAGTCGGACAGCAGTGTATTTACACGACTACAACTATAACCACAACACCTACACCTAATGCAGCGAACAACCCACTTTTTACAGGAACTTTTCTAGAAAATAGTTTTTCATGCAATGCTGTGATGGGAGGAAATTATTGCAGCTTTGATTATAGCAACGGCCTTGGAAACACACCGATCATAACAATTTTGTTTACAAACTCTGATGGAGATGTAGTCACGAATGCGGTAATGTACGCCCAGCAGGGTTTAGGCAGCAATGGGGCTTTGTTTTACTGCAACTCTCATCCTGCTGGAACTTACTATGCCTCATGGAAAGTATATGGCTCAAGCGACAATGGTTTCACGAATGCAACAGCCTGGTCAGCTGCGAGCGATAGACAGCAGTTCATTTGCTAGCTTATTTTTAAAATCTCAAAATTAGTAATTGGAGTAATTTCCTTTTTTGAAATATATTCTAAAATAGATGCCAGCCCATCAAAAGCTTCTTTGTTAGAAAATTCCCATGAATGACCTGCAATATGCATTACTGCACCTTTTTTCGCGTTGTCAACGATTTTTTTAAATATTCTGAAACTAGCAAAAGTACCGTAATTTGGTATACGTTGGATAATTTGAAACGGACTAGCAAAAGTGTTAGAAATGGACAAAGAAATATTTGCGACAAGTGGGTTCTTGGGAACTGAAAAATTTCTTTCGATGGTCGTTCTTGCAAACTTGTAATTTGCTTTTTTTAAAAAAAAAGCAGTTCTTTTGTTATGTAATCCAAAAGGATATGCAAATGACACAACTCGCTTTTTTGTTATTCTCTCCAATTCTTTTTTTGATTCAGAAACCTCAAATTCAAGATTTCTGACATTTAAAAAAGGCAACCTAGTATGAAAGAAACTGTGAGAACCTATTTCAAAACGCTTTGATAGTTTTTTTATATTAGAATCAGAGAGTGATTTCCTTTCCCACTTGATTGGAATATAAAAAGTACCTTTTAGACTCAACTCTTTCAGAAGTTTTGCGACTTGCATATCCATCTTGTTGCCGTCATCCCAGCTAGTTGTGAAGAACATAATTACTTAAAAAATATTGAAAATAAACATTAAAGAGTAAGTAGGCTGAAAAAAAGTCTGAGGGATATTGATAGTATGATTGACTCAAATAAATTGAAAAAACTTTATCTAGATTTTTTCAAAACGAAGAGGCACAAGGTCATTCCAAATGCCCCTCTGATTCCAGAAAATGATCCGACTGTACTGTTCACCACAGCAGGCATGCATCCGCTCATTCCATTCTTATTAGGTTTGTCTCACGCACAGGGAAAGAGGCTGGTGAATGTACAGAAATGCCTGAGGACCGACGACATATTCGAGATTGGTGACGATTCACATCTTACGTTCTTTCAGATGCTGGGAAACTGGTCATTGGGAGATTATTTCAAGAAAGAAGCAATTGAATGGAGCATCGAATTTTTGACAAGCAAGGAATGGCTGGGATTGAACAAAGAAAAGATATCAGTGACTGTTTTTGCGGGGGACAATGACGCACCTAGGGACGAAGAGAGCGCGAAACTTTGGAAGAGCGTCGGAATACCTGAGGATAGGATTTACTACCTGCCAAAAAAGGACAACTGGTGGGGACCAGCCGGAGAGACCGGACCGTGCGGGCCTGATACTGAAATGTTTTTCGACACAGGCAAAGATCCTTGTGGCAAAGACTGCAAACCTGGATGTTTCTGCGGGAAATATTTCGAGATATGGAACGATGTGTTCATGCAGTACAATAAGACCTCGGACGGAAAGTATGAACTGTTGAAGCAAAAAAACGTCGATACGGGCATGGGAATCGAAAGGACTGTTGCGGTTCTGAATAAGATGAGCAGCGTCTACGAGATAGACATCTTCAAACCAATCGTTGACAAGATAAAGGAAATAGCGAGAATAAAAATTCCTAACGAAAAGCAAGAAAAGTCCATCAGAATAATCGCAGACCACACAAAGGCAGCTACTTTTATAATGGCTGAGGAGATTAGTCCGAGCAACGTGGAGAGGGGCTACATACTGAGGAGATTATTGAGAAGAGCAATAAGACACGGGAAAATTCTTGGCATAGAAAAAGAATTCCTAACCGAACTTATGAAAGTTGTAATCGACACCCATAAAAAAGAATATCCGTTACTTGAGAAAAACAGGAAATTTGTATTTGAGGAGACCGCAAAGGAAGAACAGAAATTCAGGAACACAATAAATCGCGGCCTGAAGAAATTTGAAGAGATCGCAAAAAACGCAAGAAAGATCGACGGTAATGACGCATTCCTGCTTTTCCAGAGCTTCGGGTTTCCTATAGAGATAAGCAAGGAACTTGCGGACGAGAAGGGAATCGAGATAGATGAAAAAGGATTCGAGGAAGAGTTCAGAAAGCATCAGGAAATATCAAGAATAGGTGCGGAAAAGAAATTCAAAGGAGGCTTGGCTGACACTACAGAAGAAACGACCAAACTGCACACGGCCACTCATCTGCTGAACGAAGCGCTGCGAAGGGTTCTTAAAAATAAGAAGATAGTTCAGAAAGGTTCGAACATAACTCCTGAAAGGCTTAGATTTGATTTTAATTTTGAACGAAAATTGAACGAGAATGAAATAAAAGAAGTGGAAGCTCTTGTAAACGAACAGATCAAAAGAAGGTTGCCAGTCAAAAGGGAAGAAATGCCTGTAGAGGAAGCTAAGAAAAAAGGCGCTCAATCAGAATTCGAACATAAATATGGTGAGATTGTTTCGGTATATTCCATTGGCAACTTTTCAGTGGAGATTTGCGGAGGACCGCATGTGAAAAACACGAAAGAGTTGGGAAGATTCGAGATAATAAAAGAGGAAGCCGTGGCTGCCGGAATCAGAAGAATCAAGGCAAGAGTAGTTTAAGTTATCTTACTCAAAATTGTTCGAATAATGGAAATTAACTCGTATTGAGGTTGTTCAAAGCGCAAACAGCTGGCGGTTGAACCAGAACATCGCAAAAAGCGTTCTGTATGTCACTATCGCTCGCGCTGGTTAATGCTTTGTTGTCTCTGTAGCTTGTCATTATGACGTTTTGCGCGGTAACGTTTTGGGCTTGAATTTCCTCCAAATATACCTGCTGTGGGTTCTGGCTAGCAAAATTTTCCAACGAATTTCTTTGTTTCACGCAATTCAAACAGTCATTAGAATAATAAAACTGAACCACTGTCCCGCCGTTTTGCATAATCAAATGTTCTTGATCGCTTGTAAGCCTCGACTGCACGATATTGGTGGCGGGAAGCTTTATAGCATTCTGTGGAGCACCGAAAAAATTGTACGCCTGAATGATTGCGTATGTAGCCGTAGATCCAAGCATCAGAATTCCAAAAAATATTGCAATGAACCTGTTACGTACTGTTTTGTTCATAAAAATCTTTTCTTTTCTTCTAATTTAAAGTATTTAAGAATTATTGAGCAGTGACATTAGGCACAGAACTAGCAGCTGTACCAACAGAAGCAACGGCGGTTTTAGCTCCTTGCAGGGCGGCATAAATTACCGGTGGAGAATATTGCGGCAGAAGCAGGAAAAGAAGAACAAATCCTATGACTAAGCTAATTATGCCAGCCACAAATCCTTCAGTTTTATTGTATTGAGAATATAGAAAGTATGGAAATCCGAAAAGAGACAGCAAAACAAAAACTCCATTAAGCACAAGAAGCGTTATCGTTCCTATGGGGCTGTTATAATAATTATTGCTGAAAATAATGTTGAGAAGGTAGTAGACAGCGATGAAGAGAAGTGAAGATACGAAACCAACGACCAAAGCACGGCCAAATGAAAAGCCAGTCTGTCTTCTTGATATGCGTTCCTCGCCCTCTCTGCGTGAGAACATGCCTCTCAATTTGTCTGCAACGAAATAATTTAGAAATATGACAACAACTATGAAGCCCAAAACACCGAGCGCAATTTCCTGCGCATACAAGAGAATCAAACTGTCTCCATACAACCCGCTCACAGTAAAGGATTCGCCAGGTTGAAGGTTGTTTGCCGTGAACTGCCCTCCGCCGTAATATGGATATGAACGGAATGTTCCGGCAATTGATTCCGCGTTAGATGTCAAGGCCTGAGCAGCAATATCTGATGGTTTGTATTTTATGTCAAAGCTCGGTTTCCCTTTGAGATACATATTCTGTGGAACAATTACATCCGCGGACAATGCTCTAATAAGAGCATTGGGATCTTCAACTGTCCTGAAGTTAAAAGAAAATCCTTGAAAGTTTTTCTCAGCAACGCCTTTCGTTGAAAAAATCAGGTAAAGAATGGTAGTCGTGTCGTTCTGAATCGGATATACAAGATTTATTCCGAGGATCGTTGAGTCGCTGAGACTTTGAGTTGTGTAGTTCAAAAATGCCGATGGCTGATATACGTCTTGCGGATAACATGGCGGGCAAGCTTGACCAGCTTGACATGGTATCTGAATACAGGGTTGTCGCACATATCTGCCATCCTCAACAACTTTGTATAAAGTAATTCCTGTATATGGGACTTCGAGGACAATGGAATTCACTGGGGTTTGCGTAAGCGCTTCAAGCGAAATCGTCCCGACGACGAACGCATTTCCAGAACCGCTCAGTTCGATACTGTAATAATCGTTAGAATGCCAGTAAAGGTTCGTTGGTGCAGCTAAAACAACATTTGAAAAAAATAGAGCAAATGCAACCAGAAATATTCCTAAAAGTCCTTCTCTCATAATAGAAACTCATTTTTCTATTTTTATACTTGTTTCGTTTTTGCTAGGTTTCTGCCGAACATACTTAACTTTCGACAACAAAATTAATTTTATGGTATTGGAAAGACTCATTTCCTTAAGAACCGCGATAAAACAGCCGACCTGGATGTTTGTCATTGGAGGAGCCGTATCGGTGATTTCGCTTTTTGTTGCTTACTTTATCTTTCAGACATCAGTCGGAATGTTTACTTCGCTTCTAATCACAATCTCAATGACCCCATTCATGCTGAATCTGATAAGATACGAGGAGGACGTGGAAGAACAGCAGCCGGATGTGACAAAAATGAACTTCCTTCAGAGACACAGGACGACATTGATTGTTTATACAGCATTTTTTGGCGGCATGATACTGAGCCTTTCGCTGATCTACATGTTCCTTCCTGACACAATGGTGCAGAAAATATTTTCCGACCAGGTAAATCAGATAAACACTATCCGTGGCAAATTTCTGTTCGGAGACACTTTCGCGAAAATAATTGAAAATAACGTTGGTGTTCTTCTGCTTGCTTTCCTTTTCTCATTTCTCTATGGAGCCGGCGCAGTTTTCATCCTTGCCTGGAATGCATCTGTGTTGTCAACGGCAATCGGAATGGCGGCAAAAAGCTACAGCGGGCCCGGAGCATTTCCTTTAGCAGTTCTCACATTCTTCCCTCACGGTAGTTTGGAAATTCTTGCTTACTTTATTGGCGGAATAGCGGGCGGTTTGGTTTCGACTGTTCTGATGAAAAAGCATAGCGGGAAGTTCTGGTTCATTGTGAAAGACGGATTGCAGCTGATGGTTATTGCAGGAGTAATTCTTGTAATTGCAGGTCTCATAGAATCTCTGGAAATTGTTGCGTGATTTATTCCAAGTAAATTCCCGGTTTTCCGAATTTTGCTTTTGTTGATTTGTTTTGCGGGTCGTATTTCTTCTTGTCAGACACCAAGAACATTTGCACTTTTGAAAAACTGAAAATCTTCCCGATAAATTGCTCCGCATTTTTGAAATTAACAAACTCTTTGTCTGTGACAAAGTAGAGATAGAGTTTCTGTTTGTTTCCAGCAAGCTTCATCACATTCCTTATGTCTTCAATTATTTTTCTCACAGCATTTTCAGACTCAATTGCTTTCTGATCAATCAGTTTATCAGAATGTTCCGGCCACTGCGCAAGTGAAACAAAATTTTTGCTGCCCATTTTTTCCCACATCTCTTCGCAGACATGTGGTGCCATTGGAGCGAGCATTCTCACAATTACAGATAGTGTCTGATTGATGATTTTCCTATTTGCATTCTTTATTCCACCAACTCTCTCAAAATACCATTTCAAGTCATTGTACGAATCAAAAAGAGTAGACTGCATAGCGCTCCTGAAATTCAACTGTTCGTAATTTTCCGTTGCTTTTTTTATTGTTTGATTAATCTTGCTCTGCAGATATTTGTCAATCGGTTGCACGGAGTTTCTTTTTGCCTTCTTTAACTGGGAAACTAAATCAAAAAGATAATCAATCCTCTCCTTGTAGCTTGCAACGCTTTCATCCCTCCAGTCACCGTCGTCGACTCCTTCGCTTGAAGCGATGATGTTCAGTCTCACCAAGTCAGCTCCAATCGCGTCTATGAGATCCCTCATAGGAATGAAATTTCCTTTGCTCTTGCTCATCTTTGTCCCAGAGATGTTGACATAACCGTTTACTGCGATTGCCTTGGGCCAGAATTTTTCTGGAAATATCGCAACATGATGGAAAATGTAGAAAGTCAGATGGTTCTGCATCAAATCCTTTCCTGAAGTCCTCATATCGACCGGATAGAAATATTCGAACTCGTTTCGCATTTCCTTAAGAATTTTTGCATTAAGCTTGGACTTCTTTGCAACGCTTGCAGCATTCCCCTTTCTGAGAAGTATGAAATCAAAAACATCATCTGTCATCTTTTCTGCAGGTATCTTTCTCTCGTTGATTATTCTTGAGATTGTGTAAAATACCATGTAGATTGTGGAATCACTGAGAGTCTCGACTATCCAATCATTGTCCCACGGCAGCTTAGTTCCGAGGCCAGACTTTCGTGCGCACGCTTTGTCAATCAGCCAGTCAACTGTGTTCAGAAACTGCTGTCGTATGAATCCGGGATAGAATTGCATATTCTTTATTGCGAACTTCACCGCGTCCTTCCATTCCTCGTCAGAGAATTTCACGAACCACTGGTTCTCCAAGATTTTCACGTGGCAGAGAGTGGTGCACCTACAAACAACCAGGGCAGTTGACTCCCACATACTGTCGAAAATCTTCTGCGCGGAGTATCTTTTGACGAATTGGTCCTTTATTTCGGAAATTCTCTTGCCGGCAAATTCCCCGTACAAATCTTTCAGTACTCCTCCGTGAAATTCCTTTGAGTAGAGTTCCTGCGTCGCTTTTTCTAGTTTTTCAGTCTCACTTTCATTCTGTATCTTCATCCTCTGGCATATGTCGCCGGCCGGAAATTCGCTGAAGCCCTGGACTGTCACAAGCGAAATCGGTTTTATGTTTCTCACTTCCGTCGGATCCAATCCGAATTTTTTTATCTTCTCGTCGTCCTTCTGAAAATCTTTCAGCGCAATCCAGTCATAAGGCGCGTGAGCCGGGACTGACATCACGATTCCAGTGCCGACATTCGGATCCACGAACTCCGAAGGCAAAATAATAATTTTCTCATTTGCGACAGAATTCAAAACAAATTTCCCTATTAGACCCTCTGCAGAAATTTCTGAAATAATTTTTATCTTCTTCATCTGGTCCTTCAGTTTTTCCGTTGCTTTTTCGCTCAAAATCCAGATCTCGTCATTGACTTTCACTCCGAAATATTTTACATTTGGGTTTATCCAGATGTTCGTGACTCCGTAAATCGTCTCAGGCCTTAGCGTCGCGCAAGGAATGAATTCGCCGGAATCGAGCTTGAACTTCACAATTGTGAATTCGATTGGACTTTCTCCCTCGCCTTTGAGTCTATCGTGGTCACCTGTTGGACTTTGATCCTTCGGACACCAAATCACAGGATGCGTACCTTGGACAACATATCCTTTTTTCTTCAAAGTGTTGTACTGCCATTCTACAAATCTGCTGAAAGCAGGTGTGACGGAAAGGATGAACGCCCTTCTCCAATCTATGGAAAATCCAGCCATCTTCATTGTCTCTGTGATTTTCTCCGCCCAGTATTGTGCAACAAACTTCGGCCCTTTCTTCACAAAGTTGTCAAGGTCCTTGTCGGTCAGACCAAAAAGTTTCAATCCCTCGATTTGAGTCTTATCCTTTTTCTTCAGTCTCTCGATTACTCCAAGTATCGGCTCGCCTGTGGCGTGGAATCCGGATGCAAGCAGAACATTGTAGCCTTGCATTCTCTTGAATCTTGCATAAGCGTCGTTTCTTGTAAAACTGAACGCATGACCTACATGAAGATCGCTGTTTACATAAGGAATTACTAGGGATGTGAAGAATTTCGGCTTCTTTTTGTCTATGTCAGCCTCGAATATTTTCTTCTGCTCCCACTTCTTCTGCCATTTCTTCTCTATTTTTTTGATGTCCAAATTATCCGCCTAATTATTGATTCTGCATTCTGCTTCTTAAATTTAGAAACGGCCCTTCTTTTTCAAATAATACACAATTCCAACCAAGAATACTGCAAACAGAAGAATTGAAATTAATGGAAACGGCTGGGTGGATGTTGTCACAGCCACAGTCGGAGCTGCAGTTGCGTTCTGTGCGATTGAGGTCGCTGCTTTTTCTCCAAAATTTTGTGCTGCAAATTGATTTGGAAGCAGAAGATTAGCGATTCCGCCAAACAAAGAAAGCAAAGAAATACCCAAAATAATGACAAGCCTTCTGCTCTTGGAGGAAATTATTCCCTTTCCCCGCTCAGTCAGAGTGTAGAACACCCACTTCCTTCCCGGAGTCTCGACTTTTCTGACCAAACCGGTCTTCTGCAACGCTTCGAGATGCTCTATGATGGTTGCGTCGGACTTGTGCAGCTGTTTGCTGATGAAAGATGGATTCCTGTCGCCGTCCGCAAGTATTTTCAGAATATCCATCCGCGTGTCTACTGAAATCACCTTCAGCACATCTCTATCGATAATAGTTACGGGTTCTTCCATACTCTACAAATAAAAAGCAAGATAGATAAGATTAATTGTTTAATTTGGCAAATACCGAATTAAGTACAACTAACTAAAGTTCTATAAGTTTTATCAATAGAGTATGACAAATAATTCTGGATAAAATGTTACTACAAAAAATCAGTTTACTTTATGATAAAAATTTTGATCTTAAGCAACCAAAAATTGTACTAAAAAATAACTCTGAATTGAATCTGAATACATTCCATAGATTAAAAGTTAATCAAATTGAAGGATTTCGAGCATATCGCTCTAAAAACATAATCAAACTACCTGTTCTTGTTTCTAGAAAACTTGCATATTTCGTTGGGTGGGTATTAGGTGATGGCTGCTTACGAACGCCAATAAAAAGAAAACGAGGAGGGTATTATTGGAGCATCGAAGTCACTTGCCAGAAAAAATGGACTGAATTGCTGAGCCAAATAATCTATGAATTATTCAACTATCAAGCCAGAATCAAAATAGATAAGAACAAGCGAGACTGCTGGCGAGTAAATATAGATTCAATAATCATTTTTAGGTTTTTGAATAGAATTGTTGGCTTAAATTATGGTAAAAAGAGTGGGCATTTGCCATGGCTAAATGAATTTACTTCAAACAAAGAAATTTTCGCAAATTTTCTTGCTGGCCTTATGGATTCAGATGGATATAAAGGAAAATATTTTGCATTGATACAACAAGATAAAAAATTCTTAGAAAAAATAAAATTAACGGCAAAAAATAAGTTAGACATTAGATTTCGTGGCCCTTATGTAAATCGTAAAATTCAAGACAAAATTGTCGGCTGGTGGCTTATTCTCAATAAAAAGGAAGAAATACAAGAGTTTATTAATAAAGTTCCATCAAAATATACGATTTAGAAAGAACGCCCGGTTAGCTCAGCTTGGATAGAGCAGCTCACATTCTAAAAATGGCTGAACCTTCTATCCATACGGGAGCAAGGAGAAGGTCGTGGGTTCGAATCCCTCACCGGGCATTTGATTAAAGTTCTATTTAACTCTAAATTTTAGAAAATCATTATATGAAACTTTCTGAAGCAGAAATTTGGGAAGACCGATATAAAAAGGACGAAAAATCTGCAGTTTTAGGAAGATTATATTCCAGAAAGGCGGCTGACGAAACAAACTCTTGGAAAGAAGGCGAAGAAATCTTGAAATTGCTCAAAGTATCAGAAAAAGATACACTCCTTGATGCAGGTTGTGGATCTTTTGGCACAGTTGTGATACCTGCCGCAAAAAAAGGCATTAAAGTGACTGGTGTTGACATCTCTGAAACGACTATTAAATTATTACAAAAAAGGATAGTTCGGTTTGAATTAAAAAATAAATGCAAATTATTGAAAGCAGATATTACTTCTCTGAAATTTCCGAGCGAAAGCTTCACCAAGGTCGCTTGTTCAGGTACAGCTTTGCATATTTTTAACCTAAACAAAATGATAGAAGAATTGGGAAGGGTAACAAAATATGGAGGCCTGATCTACATAAGTAGCCTGAAAAATGACAAAGCTATAGCAAATTATTTTTATCGATATTTTTGGTTATTGCAAAAGTTCGAGTCAAATAAAATAAATGTGTATTTTCATTCATTTGATGAAATCAAAAAGATTTTTCATTCAAATAATTTGAAAATAGTCAAAATTTTCAGTTATCTTGGGGTATTTCCATTTTACATGAATTTTGTTTTCTCAAAAAGTTTTGAACAAAAATATGTCTGGAAAAAAGTCGACGGTTTTGTTCCATCCGCCCATACTTGGGCGATTTTGCTAAAAAAAATTGATTCGATAAAAACATTTTCTTAGACGTCTAACAAAAGAATTTTTTGAAAATAATTCGGGTTTATTAACATAACAATTTTATACAAAATAAGGTGAAAACATGGAAGAACAAATAGAACAAAAATTTGCATTAGCAATAACAAGAGTGATAGACACAAAGACAAACAAGATGAACGTGACAATGAAAACAAAGGGAGAAGGAATTCCTCTCGCGGAGGCAGTAATAATCATCGAAGGATGGGTAAACAAAGTGAAAGAAGAAATGGCTAAGCCGTATGTTGAAAAGACAAAGTTCATCTAAAAAAGCTTAAGTAAGGAAATCATAATTTTAATTGGGAACATGACGAGAGTCATTAGCATTATTTCTGGTAAAGGTGGGGTTGGGAAGACATCACTTGTTTCAAATCTTGCAGCGGCGCTCTCTGATCTTGGAAACAGTGTGATTGCAGTTGATACAAATCTCACTACTCCGAATTTGGGTTTGCACTTGGGTCTCCATTTTGCGCCCAACACAATACACCATGTTCTGAAAGGGCAGACTAAGCTAAAGGATGCAATATATCCGCATGCATACGGCTTCAAAGTCATTCCCGCAAGCATATCGACTGAAGAGCTTAGAGGAGTCGATATCACAAAGCTCCCTGATATTACTCTGGATCTACTTGGAAAGGCTGATTATGTTCTAATGGATTCCGCCGCCGGCCTTGGACGTGAAGCAGTAAGTTCAATCCAAGCTGCAAATGAAATTTTAATTGTGACAAATCCTGATATTCCCGCAGTGACCGATGCGTTGAAGACTGTGAAAGTAGCTGAGAGTTTGCATAGAAAAGTCATAGGAGTTGCCGTTAATCGAGTGAAAGGAAAGCATTACGAATTAGATAGGAGAGAAATAGAAAACATGATTGGTTATCCTGTTCTCGCGCAAATTCCTGAAGATAAAAGCATTGAAGAGGCACTCGCAGCAAAAAAAACTGTTATAGAAATGAAAAACACATCTCCTGCAGCAAAGGAAATCAAAAGACTTGCTTATCATCTTGAGGGAAGACATTATCATGCAAAAACCTCTTTAACAGGAAGAATCAGAAACTTGTTTTCGCGATAGAGTTTATGAACAAAAAATAAATGTTTATTTATGGCATCTAGTGGAACTGGCCTTTTTTATGTCTTTGGAGGTTTCGTACTCGGACTCTTTGTTTTCATCAAAGGACTTCTCTGGTTCAAAGAAAAGAGATTGATAGAGGATATTCCAACTTCAACAATTCGTTCAATCGCAATGGGTCTTGTGGAAATATACGGCAAAGCATTTCCTTCCGACAGCACCATACTCAAAGGACCGTTCGCAAAGAAGGATTGCTGCCATTACAAAGCAACTGTAGAAAAGCTGGTGAGCAGTGGAAAAAGCTCGCATTGGGAGGTAATAAAAACTGAAGAGAGGGGGGACCATTTTTACATTCAAGATGAAACGGGGAAAGTTTTGGTTGAAACAAAAGAAGCTCAACTTGAAATACCAGTAGACTTCGAATTCCAGACCGGTTTTCATAAAAGCATTCCCCAGGATATTGCAGCATATCTGAAGGCTAACAGTATCCCAACTCAAGATTTTTTTCATTTTGATTACACAATGAAATTTAAGGAGTACGACATAGAAGTTGAGGACAAGCTTTTTGTTTTAGGGACGGCAGGAAGAAATCCCTTCAAGCAAGAAACTGAGTCTGCAGAACACACTGAAGACATAATGATACAAAAAGGTCAGGATAAGCAGTTGTTTCTTATCTCAGAAAAAAGCAAAAGAGAAGAAATGAAAAATCTTGGCAGAAATACAATTCTTGCACTTCTCGGAGGAGGAGCGTTGACAATAGGATGTCTGTTTTTTATACTTCTAAGTTTTAATTTATTATAAAGAAATAGAGGATAAAGAGAAAATGGCATTTGGTATCGAAATTATTATTGCAAGCGTTTTTGGTTTGGTTGGTGTTGGAATAATAGTTTATTTTGTTTCTATTTTTAACGGACTGATAAGATTGAGAAGGAACATTGACAAATCTTGGGCAAATATCGACGTGATTTTGAAACAGAGACATGACGAACTGCCAAAATTAATCGAGGTCTGCAAGGGATACATGAAGTACGAGAAAAGCGTGCTTAAAGATTTAACTGAGTTAAGATCGAAATGGATGAGTGCATCTTCGCTTTCCGATAAGGCGGAAGTATCAAACCAAATTTCAGCAGCTCTAAAGTCACTGTTTGCGGTAGCAGAAAGCTATCCGCAGCTAAAAGCTAACGAGAGCTTCCTGCAATTGCAAACAAGAATTTCCGGACTGGAAAACGAGCTCGCCGATAGAAGGGAATTCTACAATGACAGCGTTAATACATACAACATAAGAATAAAGTCAATTCCTGATATGTGGATCGCAGGAACGATGCATTATCAGCCTATCGATATGTTCAAAGTTACTGAAGAAGAAAAGAAAGACGTCAATATAAAATTCTGATTTTAGGAAAAAATTCTATTTATGTCAAAACAAGATGAAGAAAGCAGGCTCTATTTCCTTCTAAGATCTTGGCTGATGAGCCAGATAGCAGCCGTCATATTTTTGATCTTTGTGCTTTATCTGGGAAGAATAGATTTCATACAGAGCTTACTAATTGGTGCTGTTTCTTTCATCGGTTCTTTGTCGATATCAAGACTTTGCGAGAAAGTCATAGATAACGCAACAAAAAAATTAATCAAGTTTTTTACCAAACATCAAACAATCAAAAACTTTATTTTAAAACATTTTTGATTGTCTATAAAACAAAAATAAGCAAAATAACAGCCGCTATGATTGGATTAGTTATGTAAAAAAATGGGAGATCAATTGGACCAAACTTTATCCATCTCAGCCAGTAAGCATCTTTGCGATTAAACTTCTTGACTCCATAGTTCGGATTAGCAACAAACCACAAGAAATCTTCGAAAATACCACCAATCAAAGCGCCAATAGCAATTGTACCAAGGAGTCTCCATGTAAAGCCGGCGGCAATTAGTGGCAAAAGCAGAAATAAAGGAATTGCAAAATATAGAAAATAAAAGTGATATCTTCTGACTGTAAAAGGACCGAATTTGAAAAATCTAGCGTTTTTACCTCCGCCTCCGAACTTCCCTTCAACTTCAGCTTCGGCAAAAGCGAGAACAGAAAATGCAAACAATTCGAAAACAAATAGAGCAAGTTCGTTCATAAAATAAATTATTCTTTTAAGTTAATTAAATAATATTAGTAGTGAAAGTATGGCTAAGAAAAGATATATCATTGCATCTGTATTATTTGCGATAGTTGGCGCAGTGGCTTTTGTGGGCGGACTTTCATATGGTTTCACTAATGATTTCCTGGGGATTGTAAAACCGATAACGCTTTTCCAATATTCAGCGTTCCTATCATATGCTTTTTTTGTTGCTGCTTATAAGGAAAAATTGGCGAGGAGCAACAAAAAGGAGTTCTACTTGATTATTGGTTTTTTTCTCGCAATGGTGAGTTTTTACGAGGTCATGTTCAATTTCTTCTACTGGTTTTCACTTTACAACTTTTACGGTTTTGGAAGTAATCTTGATGCAGTCAGAAATTTGATGTCATCTCAGAGACCTGGCATACTCAACATAACTAGCATTTTGAACATCACACAACAACAATTGGAAAACACAGGACTTTACCCAGTGAATCTCAATTTTGCATCCAAACTAATGGTGCTGTTGTTTTTCTCCTCACTCTATTGGATATATGTTATTCACAACGCAATGAAAGAAAGACATGATTAAATTTCCGACTATTTTTTACCGAGAGTTTCTAGAAAAATTTCAAAAGACGCAACTGGCATTTCCATTTTCCAATTTTCCAAAACTTCAGGTCTAATCTCACCAATGAACCCGATTTCTTTGTTTTTGAAAATTAACGCGGCGCATCTTCCAGCAATAAAAGAAGGGTGGTCAGTCTCCTTCAATTTATATTTTATTTTCAGATTCTTCATCAAAGCATCAAAAATAGAAGCAATATATTGAAATCCAGCTTTGCTGTTTGAGATTGCCGCAGAAATCTTTCTGACGTTTCTAGTTTGTGTTTCAGCGTTCCTATCTAGAACAACAATATCGCCAACTTCAAAAATCTGCTGTGGATAACTAACATGCTGATTGACTGACAGAATTTTCAAGAGGTTTGGAAGAATCCAGTGCCTCATTATTGTAAAATCGACAGATACTGGGTTTTCTATTTCAGCTATTTCCGTTCTTTTCAGATTCATCCTTTCAAACTGATCTTTTTCACTTGTCATAATTCCAGTGACAACTTCTTGCATGCCGAGCTTTGCCGCCGCTTCACGGACTTTATTTGAGAATATTTCTTCTTCGTCTCTTCCTCCCTTTGTAGGTAGATTTGGAATCTCCGGTTTGAGGTTCATGTAACCAATCCCGATTGCAATATCCTCAAAGATGTCAACAGAATGCAGAATGTCGGTCCTGTATGGAGGGATAAAAACGGTGAATTTATTTTTTTCTTTTTTTGCTTCATATCCCATTTTTTGCAAAACAGAAATCATCTTCTCGGCGGAGAGATCGACACCGACCCATTCGTTTGCATCTTTCAAATCAATCACAATTTTTTCGGTAGAAAGATTCGGAGTCACAATGTTTTTCTTGTCGTAATCAATCTTGACAGATTCTATCTTAGCTCCGCGTTCAGCCAAATTGGTCACAAGAATGTTCATGGTTTGAAGAACTATTTTTTCGTTTGTTCCAGTCATATCAATGAAAAGATTTTTTGTGTTCTCTGTAAGTTTTGTCCTGTCGGAATTGATGATTGGAGGGAAGCTGAAAATTCCCTTCTGATCAACGAAAGCGGGCCACTTGTCTGACTTTTTAATTATGTGGCCATAATCAATCCCTTTTTCGACATTAATTAACACATCCTTAAGGCTCATTTCTTCTTGCCTTTCAAGTGGCACAATTCTGTCAGCAGGACTTGCAGCAACATATTTAATCGGCGGAACAATATGGTCGTAATCATGGACGCCTATTGCAACCCTCATCCTCTTTCTTCCGAAAGTCTCGTGCAAAACTTCCTGAATATTCATCAAACTTTTAATCAGATCATCATTAAACTTAATGTTTTTTACGACAGCACAAGCAATGAACGGACGTACTTCTACTTTTTCTGCGTCGACAGTCAGCTTGTAATCCTTTACTTCGAATTTTTCATTTTTCTGAATTCCTAGATACTGGCGGACCGCTCTCGCGAGGCCTTCTATTCCAAACAAATCGGGACGATCGGCGTAATGTTCGACAGTAATTTCTGTGTCAGAAATTTTTTCGACTCCGGGCTTAATCTGATCAATGGCCTCTTTCAACTGTTCATCTGTAAGTTTCTTCCCAATTAAATTGAGCAAATCGTTCTTGCTATAAGTTATCGTTGTCAATTATCTCTTACTCCTTAGCCACTGGAGATTGTCCGAATAAAGATAACGAATATCGGTCAGTCTCAGTTTCAGCATTGCAAGTCTCCCAATTCCTAATCCCCAAGCAAGAACTGGAACATTAACTCCCAATGGTTTTGTTACCTCAGGCCTGAAAATTCCACTTCCTCCGGCTTCGACCCAACCTAGTTCATTATAATAAACCTGCAGTTCAACGCTGCCTTCTGTGAATGGGAAGTAGCTTGGCTTGAATCTGACTTTTTTTGCCCCCATTGTTTTTGCGATGGTTTCGAGATATCCGAGTAAGTGCTTCATATTGAGTCCTTTACCAACAACAATTCCTTCGCACTGGTCAAAATCGCTCAAATGCTGAGCGTCGATTGCTTCAGGCCTGAAAACACGGTCTATAATGAACATTTTGTAAGGAATCTTTTTCCAATTATACAAAGTTCGTGCGGAAACTGCAGTTCCCTGACTTCTTAATATAAGTCTTTTTGCCAAATCTTCGTCCCAACTTCCCCATCCTTTGCTTCCTGTTCTCCATCCGTTTTTATGCGTCTCGCCAACATTTTTCCATATTTGTTTATTCAAAATTTTTCCATACTTAGGGGTTTTCATGGAAAACATGTCATGAATTCCTCTTGCAGGATGGTCTGATGGCATGAACAAAGCGTCGGTGTTCCAGAAGTTCATTTCAACGTACGGACCCTTGGCTTCTTTGAACCCGAGTGAAATAAGTTTTTCTTTGACTTCCTCAATTACTTTTCTATACGATTGCAAGTTTCCTTCAGAAGTTTTTTTGAACTTCTTCGTCACCTTAGTTACATCAATTTTCTTGAAAGTTTTACCCTTCCAGAGATCTGTCGTCATCATGTCATGAGTCAACTCTTCAATTCCACCGCTCTTTTCAATTTCCTTTTGTGTTTTTAGATAAGTTTCAGAAATTACTTCGACTAAATTTCGTTGGACCAAAACTTTTAGAACGCTATCATCCACAGTTTTTCCACTGAAAACATCTTTCAGCCCCTTCTCTTCAGGAATTTCAACAGGGGGTCTTAAAAGAATTATCTTATCAGCTTTCTTCTGTACCCATCCGTTCTCAAGCGCCCATTTAAGTGCTACAGGAAAATTCTTGATACGCGAAATGATCTTTCCTATTGTAGCAGTTTTTTCCGGAAATTCATTTAAAATAAGGGCTAAATTTTTTTCTGGGAGACCTTTTTTGAGGTATTCCTCCCCTTCTTTTGTTAGTTTGTAACGAGCCATATTATTGATTCCTTGATTCAAACATATTCGTTATTTGTAATTTAATTTTTATATTCAAAAACTCAAAAGATACCTATGAATTTAGCAAAATTTTTCTATTTGCTTTATCCACTATATTGGTTCAAGAACTCATATCAATTTGCCATAGGAGCTTTTATTTTTTATGCATTAACTTCATCGTTCTCTTTACTCAATTTAATTTTAGGGCTTTTTGCTTTGAATCTATCATACCTGATTGTCTATGCAGCCAATGACATAGTAGATTACAAGGAAGACTCAAGAAGTAAGGCTGTTAGCAAGAGAAAATTGATATCAAAATCCCCTCTGATGACGAACCACGCTTCTGTCGAAGAACTGGTTCAATTTTCAGTCGTATGCTTGGTACTGGGGCTTATTATCGGAACTGCAATAAATACTTTTTTTACGCTCAGTTTGTTGTTCATGATATTTCTCAACATGCTTTTCTTTTCTAATCCGTTTATTAAATTAAAAAATAGTTTTCTCGGTGTGTTCGCTATGATCGCAATTCAGTTTTTAAAATATATGAGCGGCTATCTAGCAGAAGGTGGTAGCATAGTCCTCAATCCATTCGTAGCCGTAATATTATTATTTTTGTCCATCTTTTATGTCGCGGTTTACAAGTACTACAAAAAGGGGTTTGGACTGAAGACAAAACAAATGAATACAAAAACTTTTTCCGTGATTAATATTGTGTTCGGGATAGCGATGATTCTACTCCTAGTCTTTTTGCTTAGTTACTTAAAGATTTAGTGATGAAAAATGAAAGTAACATTGCATAACCATACAATTTATTCATACGACTGCCTCCTGGAATTTCGCCACTATTTGGCTGTTTTGAAAAAGAAAAAAATAGATGCAATCGCTATCACTGACCATAACAATACTGATGCTCTGAAAAAATGGAAAAGGGAATTCGAATCAAATGGAATCGAGCTTATTCCAGGGGTTGAAGTGTCATCTGGAGACGGTCACGTTATTGGACTTTTCATTGAGAATAATATCAAACGCGGTTTGAGTGTACAAGAGACTGTAGGGAAAATCAAAGAGCAGGGAGGACTGGCGGTTGCTCCACATCCTTTCGATATATTTCGTTATGGCATTGGGAAAGAAATTTTCAACAGTAAGTTCGACTGCATAGAAGTTTTCAATTCGCGATCTATGTATAAAAGGGGGGATAAAAAATCCCAAGAAGTTGGAAGGAAATTGAGTTTGGTGGGAATTTGCGGCAGCGACGCGCATACTATCGAAGAAATCGGCAATTCTTATATCGAAACGTCTGAAGGAGATTTGTTCAATGCAATAAAAAAGGGCAGGTTCAAAAATCATGGAAAATATTCCTCACCAAACGTGCATTTCACAACTTTTTTCGACAAAATAAAAAAGAATTTTTCTTGAACTCATTCTTTGTAAACAAACTTTTCAAACTGGTCTTTGGCTTTCTCTCTTTTTTTCTGATGATCTTTGAGAAAAACGTTTAGCGTGTCGATTAAAATTTGCTTCAATTCGCCAGTCAAAAGCTTTCCAGATTTATAATCGTCATGTATTTTTTTGAGTTTTTTGTCATCATCTTCAAAAAAAGTCAGCCACTGGTAAGAAACATCGACATCTGGATTTCCACCGAGTTTTCTGTGTTCAACAATAGTATCCCTTCCACCAGAAAATGCATATTTCCTAATTTTCTCTTCAACCATTTCAGGGGTATCAGTTACGAAAATCGCTGTTTGCTCTTCAGATGAAGACATTTTACCCTGTTCCATCATTCCTCCTAAACCTGGTAAGAACATACAATGAATTGCCGCTGGCTTGTAAAAACCTAATTTCGGCAGAACATCTCTGGCTACTCTGAAGTGAGCATCCTGATCAATTGCGTAAGGAATCAAGCAAGGAATGTTTTTTCTTTTAAGAACAGATGGAAGGAAAGCCGGGACTGATTGCATCGCTGTGTAAAAAATTGCTCCGATGTTGGTTTCATTGTCAAATCCAAATACTGCTTTAGTTGTGGAAAATGTGATTTTTCTGGCGACTCTGCAAGCCTCTTTATACATTAGATTTGCATGAATTGTATCTATAAGGAAATGCGTCTTTTTTGGATCGAATCCAAGAGCTATCACGTCGTATGCGTTTTCGCGAGTCCATTTCATCGTATCTTCAAAAGTGAGTTTGTCTTTAAAGAAAGTTTTCTCTTCATCAGGAAACTGGAACCACAGGTCTACGTCAAATTTGTCCTGCAGCCATTTAGTAAACATCCATGGAACCATATGACCCATATGATCCGGGCCGGTGGTTGCTCTGCCTGTATAAAGAAAGAACTTGTTTCCTTTCTCATACTCGTCGAGTATCCAGTTAAAATCTCTATGGGAAAAGAAAATTTTTCTTCTCAAGAATGGATGCAATTCTCCGGTATGTTTTTTAATTCTCTGCAAAAGTTTTTCATCTATATGTTGGGTTCCGAACTGCTTTATTAGTTTTTCATAATCAATGTTTCCCCTGACTTCCCAAGGATTAACAACAAAATCTGCCATAAATGTATCTTATTTAACTTTATTTTACAGTTTGAAAAGCTTTTAAGAATGAACGTATAGATAATTTTGAAGGTATCAAAATGGCTTCATTTAAATTTGTAATATCGGATCCTCAGAGTCGCAAGTCTTACCAGACTGAGGTCGATCAATCCAAGGCAATCGGACTTTTGGGAAAGAAGATTGGCGAAGAATTCAATGGTGACTTGATCGGATTGGCTGGTTATACTTTGCAAATCACAGGTGGCAGCGATAAAGATGGTTTTCCAATGCATCCCCAGGTAAAGGGGCAAGTCAAGAAGAAAGTTTTGCTTTCAAACCCTCCTGGATATCATCCTAAGAAGAAGGGAGAGAGAAAGAGAAAGATTGTACGCGGCGATACTCTTTCGGTTGACATTAATCAAATTAATGTGAAGGTTACGAAGAAGGGAGAGAAAACAATCGAACAGATATTCCCGCAAAAAGCGAAGGCAGAAACACCTAAGGAAGAGAAGAAGGAAGAAACAAAAGCAGAGAAACCAAAAGAAGAAAAAGCTGAAGAAAAACCAGCAGAGAAAATCGAAGCAAAAAAAGAAATCGCTGAAAAGAAGGAAGTAAAAGAAGAACCGAAGGCTGAACAAAAGGCTGGAGGGGAAGAAGGCAAAAAGTGAAATGAACGAGAAACTGATTCCTGAATTAAATATCGGAATGGTAGGCCATGTTTCTCACGGGAAAACAACTCTTACGCAAGCGCTGACAGGAAAATCAACTCTAACTCATTCTGAAGAACTGAAAAGAGGAATTACCATAAGGCTTGGCTATGCAGATTCAACATTCTACAAATGCAAGAATGAACATTACACAATATCAGCGAAATGTCCGATATGTTTTGAAGAATGCGTGATTCTGAGAACTGTAAGTTTTATTGACGCACCTGGTCATGAAACACTGATGGCAACGGTTTTAACTGGAGCAAGTTTGATGGATGGCGCATTGCTAATTGTAGCTGCTAATGAAAAAACTCCACAACCACAAACTCGGGAGCATCTAACAGCATTGGAAGTTGCTGGAATAAAGAATGTAATAATTATTCAAAACAAAATAGATCTCGTTACTAAAGAAAGGGCGTTAGAAAACTATAAGGAGATAAAAAATTTTGTAAAAGGAACCATACTGGAGAATGCGCCTATAATTCCTGTTTCTGCTCAACAGAAAATCAACATCGACAAAATCATTGAGGCTATTCAGGAGAATATTCCGACTCCACAAAAAGATACGGAAGCGGAATTAAGAATGTATGTTGCAAGAAGCTTCGATATAAACAGACCTGGAACTGAAATCAAAAAATTGAACGGTGGAATTTTAGGCGGCGCGATTACAGCTGGGAAACTGAAAGTCGGAGATGAAATTTGCATACGGCCTGGAATAAGAGTAGTTAACAAATACAAAGCTTTGAAAACAAAAGTTGTGGGATTGAAAAAAGGAGGATTGGAAGTGCAGGAGACGAGTGCTGGGGGACTGTTGGGAGTAATGACGGAATTAGATCCTTCTATAACAAAATCTGATCTGCTTGTCGGGAATGTTGTTTCACCGGCGGAGAAACCGCTTGAAATTCGTGAAAATCTGCAAGTTCAGGCAAAACTTTTGCAGAGAGTAGTAGGGGATGAAGAACTGAAAAACGTGCAACCATTAAAGCAGAATGAAGAACTTTTAATAAATGTCGGCACAACGCGAACTGTTGGTGTCATTACTTCTTCAAAAAAAGACAAAATTGAAATGAAACTAAAAATTCCAGTTGTGGCTGAAAAAAATAACAGAGTCGCCATATCTAGATTGATATCAGGAAGATGGAGACTTATAGGATATGGGACTGTAATAATTTAGCTATTGCAGGAAACAGGACCATTTGCAGAAGATCCGCCGCCATGAACTGCTATTAAGTATAAACCAGTGCCGGAATTTCCACCCAAACCTCTTACACAGGCTGTGTTGTTAGTTCCTCCTGCAGGTATGCTAGCAATCGAACATACGTTCGTAAATGTTGTTCCATTTGGATAGGTAATGTCAATCGTGACCGCACCTGCTGGATTTTGACCATTATTGTCTACGTAAACATTCAAAGAACCGCCGCTACTTTGGCAGTTCGTTTGCTGTCCGTTAACGCTCAAAACAACTGATGTGTATCTGTTGAAAGTTCCTGTAATGAAAAGATATGCGGTACCTGCTAATGCAACTGTGATAAGAAGCATTAGAATGGTCGCAATAATGGCGGAAATACCTTTCATAGTTAAACCTATAAAATAATTTGGTAGAGACGATATATAAATGTGTTGTTGTTTAGCAGAAAGTTGAGAGAGAAAGAATGTTTGTGGTTCCAGTTAGTTTAAAGGTATGCAAGCCAGAAGAGCAGTTGTAGACTCTAACATAGCCAGCCCCACTTGGTGGGAGATTATCAACAACACACGCGCCTTTGCAACTGTCATCATTTTTTACACAAGAGAGGGAATCACTTGCCAAAGAATTGTTTCTGCTATTCCGCACCACAAAATATGCAGTCTCATTGGCACAATAGTTATCGACAAGTTCGATAGTTATCGTCGGTGTCTTTTTTGTAGAATTTACAAAAATGTAAATTACATTGGCACATAGAAATGTAACAGCCAAAATAGACATAATAACGATAGGAGCGGTAATTCCCCTCATAATACTAATTAAAGAAATTCGATTTAAATATTATGAAAAAAATAATACTTGATACCAATTTTTTGATAGATCTGGGAAGGTTCGGAATAAGCATTGATGAGATTGGAATGGTGATGTCAGAAAACTATGAAATGGAAATCGTTTCCTCATCTGTTTCAGAATTAAAAAGAATTTCTTCGACTGCAATCGAAGAAAGTAAGTTTGCAAAGTATGCTTTGATGATAATAGACCTGAGGAAAGTGAAAGTTCTTGAAAGCCAGGAAACAGCAGACAAGGCAATAATTTCCTTTGCTGACAAAGAAACTATAGTAGCAACGAATGATGTTGAGCTTAGAAGGAAACTGAAAGCAAATGGAGTCAGATGCATTTATGTGCGCGCAAAAAAGAAACTGGAAATCGGATAGAAACATTAAAATATTTACTTCACAAATCTAAAGCACGCGTTTAAATATATTTTAAGAAATTATAGTTATAGAAGGTGTCGTATGTATAGAATCGTAACAGTTGAAGAAAGAGTAAGAGTTCCTCCAACAAAGCTAGGTATGAACGTTAGGGAAGCTGTTTCAGCTAGTATATCAGACCAGATGGAAGGGACACTCGATCCGAGACTAGGAGTGATTCTTTCTGTTGTCGAAATTGTGAACATTGGCGAGGGAAAAATTGTGGCAGGCAATCCAGGTGTATTTTACAACACGACTTTCAAGCTTTTGGCATTCAAACCTGAAATGAATGAGCTAGTTTATGGGGAAGTCATAGACAACACTGAGTTTGGCTCGTTTGTTCGAATGGGGGCTATAGACGGATTGATTCACATCTCCCAACTAATGGACGATTTTGTGAGTTTTGACAACAAAAATTCTGTTTTTCTCGGAAAGGAGACAAAGAGAACACTCAAAGAAAAGGACAAAGTGCGTGCAAGAGTGATTTCAGTAAGCTTTGGCGGCTCGGAACAGAACAAAATAGGGTTGACAATGAGACAAAGTGGGCTCGGAAATATGACGTGGTTGGCCGAAGAGAAAAAGAAGATGAAGAAAGCAAAAGAATAAAAGTATTGAGACTAATTTTAAAGTGTTCACTATGGCAAGGAAAAATCAAGTTTGTAGAAACTGTAGAAGATTTACAACTGAATCAGTTTGCCCATACTGCAAGTCAACGAATTTAACACCGAGTTGGAAAGGGGCGGTCGTGATTATGGACATGAGCAGCGAAATCGCGAAGATACTAAAAGTTTCAGAACCCGGAAAATACGCTCTATATGTGGGATAGATATGAATTACAATGTCTTATCAGAAAAGCAGAACGATTTGCTAAAAAGAAAGGAAATGAAAATTGAAATTGATCACCTTCTCACAGCAACACCATCAAAAGCAGATTTGTTGAAGGAATTAGCGAAAGCATATTCGGTTCCGGAGGAGAATATTTTGATCGATTATATTTTTACCCAGAAAGGTATTGGGAAATCTGTTGCAAAAGTAAAAATCTTCAAAGAGAAACCTAAAATCAAGGAAAAGAAAGAAGTTAAAAAGGAGATTCCAAAAAATGAAGCACCAGCCAGTAAAGTTCAGTAGTTTTTTCAAAGTCGAAGGCCAGGCAATAAAAAGGACGAAAAAATACTGTCCTAGATGCGGCGATGGTTATATTTTGAGTGAACATAAGGACAGAACTTATTGTGGTAATTGTCATTACACAGAGATTAAAAAGAGCAAGTAATTTCTACCTGAACCCTAAAGTCTCTTGAATTCTATCTACTTCTGGCCCAGTTGTAGAGTCACCAACAACTGCACCGTGCGAATTTGCGAAAAGACTGCTGCCAACAAAGGGGCTTCCGAAATTCGCAGTTCCTACATCAGTTTGCACTTTTAGCATTTCTTCGATTTTTTTGATTTCCTCGTCTTTTGCATCCCTGTGCACAACGCATCCCTTATTCGTGGCGACCGCGGTGGAGCCGACAATGTTCATTCCATACAGTGTTCCGTAGTCGCTTTCGATACCAAGCGCGCCCTCGATTTTCTTTTTTGCTATCTTCGAGAATGTCTTCGAGATGATTGCTCCGTTGTCATTGCACAAAATCAAGTTTCCCATGCAGTTGAATTTGGAATTCAAAACAAGGAGATTCAAGCCAAAGGATTTCAGAAGAGTTTTTATTTTTTCGAGCTCTAATTTCTTTATTATATTAGGCAGGATGATACCGTTCGAATTCATTGCAATAAACAGACCCACGAAATCGGTTCCAGAAAGAGTCGTTTTTATTATTCTTGCGTCTAAAGCTGTTGAGATGTTGTCCTCGTTCTTTTTCGACAAAGAACTTCCAATAATGCAAATCTTATCAGAACATTTCGCATAAAGACCTAGATTGTGGTCGCCGAAAAAATTTGTTTGAACTATTCGCAATTAATCACTTTTCAACTAATTCTGCTTTTGCGGTCTTATCGTCAATTGAGGTAATTTTCACCTTGAGCTTCATTTTCGGATTCTGAATACTTCTTTGCCAGATTTTTTCGTTAATCGACTTGTCTATCTTGATTTTCTTCTTGCTATGCCTCTCTAGGAGTCTTCTGATTATTCGAGGGGCAGAACTGCTTCTTCTCCAATAAGGAGCCTCTTTCAACTCTTTTCTTATGTTAATTGTGATTATCTTTTCATCAGCCATACTTCTTTATTGTACTCAACATTCTTAAAAATTTGCACATGTTGCAGGAATAACAGTGTTATAAGAAAATAGCGGAAAATGAGAAAAAGAAAGACAAGTTTATATATCATAAAAAATAATTTCTATTAGATAGAAATGAAGGGTATCAGTGCTTTGATTGCTACTGTCCTTTTGCTTGCATTTACAATTGCAGTTGCAGGAATAATCAGTATTTTTTTCACAGGATTTACAAAACAAACGACGGGGGCAGTTTCTGGCCAAGGACAAAATCTAATTGCGTGCTCCAGCAGCAATCCTGTAATTGACAAGGTTTATTATCCATTATCTGCGTCAGGATCTTCGGTTAATGTAACTTACTCAAACCCAGGACTTTACAATGTTACAAATATTACACTTTATACAGCTTATCCAAATGGAACGACTTTCAGTTTTGGTGGCCAGATTTATTTGAATCCTTCAGGTACGAACAGCTCAGTTGTTGTTAGTGGAGCACCACCCGCAATTGCGCCGACAGAAGTCAGAGTGGTTGGATTTTGCCAAGGAAATCAGCCTGTTTCAGGTTCATGTCTTACTGGGCAATCTTGCATGTTAGGACAATAAAAAATTAAACTTTAATTCTCGTTCTTCGCCATCTCTTTATTTTATCGACGTTTACTCTTCGAGTTCCAGCCCTCTTATTTCCGAATTTTCTCATGTCTGCCCATCTTGGGGCGGATCTTACTTTCCCAATCTTTCCGAGTTTTATTTTTTTGTTTGAGCTTCTAATCGCCACTCTGTACCAACTTCCTCAGTTCCTTTGCCTTTTCTCTGGCAATTCTTACCATTTGGGATATATCCTCAAATTTTAATCCTTTTGTCCCTTGTTTTTGCAAGGCACAAATAGTATCATCCTCTCTCACAGCAATGCTCAATTTAGAATCAAGAATTTTTTCTTCCTGCAGAGTCGGATCAACAATGAAATTATCTCCAACTTTTCCGACAGTGACGGTTATAGGAACATGCAGAACAGGCAGTTTTCTTTCATAATCCTCCCTTAAAACATTCTCTCCGTCAAGCTTCGGGACTTTTGCATTAAGGAGAGCTGACACGGCGGCAAGAGCTGCAGCATCCAAAAGATTTCCCTGGTGGTTGATCATATGAATATCAATAAAATTGACCCAGACTTTCTCTCCAGGAACAATTACAAGCTTTTCCACTTCAATTGCGTGAGACTCTCTTATGCCCCTATCAACAACTCTCGAAAGTTCAACTGCATCCTCGCTAGGAGGCCCCGTTTCGAAATCTGGAGATGCCAAAGGTGTGAATTCCGAATTTACAATCAATATTCCTTCGTTTGGGCTATCCGAAAAAGGCTCTCCGACGTTCATTTTCACACCGGCAATAACTTCAGTGTCACCGATTTTGACTGATGCGGAACCTTCGGCCTTCTTGATTATTCCTTTGTTTATTTCTATTTTTCTAAATTCGTCGAACTTTCTTCCGTCGACCCTTTTCCCTTTCAAAATCAATTCAAGCGCGTATTTTTCTTCCATTTCAATCCCTCTTGTAAGCTTCCTTCAGAGTTTTTTTCTGCAATTCATAAATCTTCAGACAATTTTCCTTTGCAAAGCCCAACAATTTTTCGAATTCCACATTTGTCAAAACTCCATCCATCTGCAGAAGCGTAACATTCTTTCTTCCGCCCTGCATAGCAAGAGCCATGTCAGTCTCACCGAAATTATCTTCCTTTCCGTTAAGGTCGACAATCAATTGATTATCAATTTTTCCGACAGAACATGCTGATACAAGATCTCGCATTGGAATTCCAGCTGATGCGAGAGCCAATGAAGCTGCATTTATAGCTGTCACGCGCGTGCTTCCATCTGCCTGAAGAATTTCAACAAAAACGTCAATGGTTGCTTTTGGAAATTCTTCCAAAAATATTACTTCTTCCAATGCAGATCGGATAACTTTTGAAATCTCAGTGCTTCTCCTGTCTGGTCCAGGCGATTTTCTATCGTCGACTGAGAACGGAGCCATGTTGTATCTGACTCTAAGAATCCCAGCTTCGGATTGCTGCAAGAATCTTGGGAACAGTTCTCTCGGACCATGCACAGCCGCAATAGCAACAGTGTTTCCGAATCTAACGAGAGCGCTTCCCGTCGCGCGGTTTATAACTCCGATTTTCATATCTACTTCTCGCAATTCGTTCGAAGATCTTCCATCCAGTCTTTTCCCGTCAATAACCAATTTTACGTCTGATTTATGTCCTATTTCTATCACCCTAACAATTTTTCAATTTTTTCCGTTAGTCCTAATGTATGAGACTCCTTCTCTATTGTCAAAATTGCTTCTATCGCCTTTGTTTTATTTTCCCCTCGTAGCCACACAACGCCATTCTGTCCGGTTATTATATCGCATCCTGTCTTCTGTTTTATCAGTTTAATCATGCTTCCTTCTTTGCCGATTATCCTTGGAATTTTCTGCGGAGTCACTTTGATAACAATCCCACCCAATAATTTTCTGCATCCGTAATCTCGCATTGAGACTTGAATAGTCTTGTTCTTTGTAACCTTTGATATCGTGCAGAATACTATGTTGTCAATATCAAAAAATCTGCTTATGTCTGTTTTTTGTGTGTCAACGAATTCATCAACGGCTTCCGCGAGCGGAAGATAAGCCGAATATGGAGAATTTATGTCAACGAACCACCCTGAGACCTCAACCGAGGAAATAAAAGCAACAATTTTATCTCCGATGTTCGGCAGATAAATTCCTGACAGCGGCAGGACATTCACCTCGTATTCATTCACTCTCGGAACACCCAGGAACTTTGCGTAAACTTTTTCACCCTCAAAAAAAGCGCCTCGTCCAACTTTTCTTCCTTTCTTCTCGTCAAGAAATTCTCCAGGTAAAACTATTTGCACCTGCAGTTCAGGATGCTCTTTCAAAACTTCTTTTGTTTCCTTTTCAATCGACGGTTCTTTTTCCATTAAATATCCTCTCTCTTAACAACTTTTGATTCATACTGGCCGTGCGTCAGTCCGGAAATTTTTTGGAAAAACTCGTCTTGAATTCCCGCGAGGATTTTTACCTGAACTTGTAGGCTTCCATCATTAAGCCATTGCTCGTTCAGTAGGCTTCCTGCAGATTTCAAAATGTTATAACTCTTTCCAGCAAATTGAGCCGGTATCTTTATTTGTAGCGTAACGTTTTCAAACTTTATCGGAATAATCGTTTTTATTGATTTCAAAATTTTATCAATCTGAAGCTCAGCGTCGACAAAAGGATCAACGCTAACTCCTGCCTGGTCCATCGCATTGATTATTCTTTGAGGTGGATGAGGGGTGTTTGTTTGTGGATTGACTCCTCTTCGGGATATCAAACTCGCAATCTGCGTCTTCTTCTGGTCGACCATCTGTCTTCTTTGCTCTGTCGTTAGCTGAAGTTCTCCCTGTTTGATGATTCTGTCAGCGATTTTCATCACATCGGTGGTTCCGAAAATCTTCTGCAAATCAGATTCGGGGACTCTCTCAGTATTTCTAACATCATGATAAACTCCCTGAAATGCAATTATTTCACTCATATCCATCTTCGTTCCTTTTTTGTAATCCAAAGCCTTGTTAGGGTCAACCAATATTTCGAACTTTTGTCCGGCAATTGTTAGCCTACTAACTACGGCTTTGTCTACTCCAATAGGCAAAATACATCACCATTTTTATCTTCTCTCTCAAAATTAACAGTTCATTTAAGTTTATTAACTTCTTCCGAAGTAAATTTTTTGTACTTTTGCTGAGAATTTATAATTACTATATCTATAGTGCTTTCCTTCTTTTCTTTTTCAGTCTTGTTGAGAATGTCAAGCGCAAGCTCAATGGCATCCTTTTCGCTCATATTTGGTTTCCACTTCTGCTTCAAGATCTTGTTTGCAACCACTGCGCCTCTTCCTAATGCGTAAGCCTGCCATTCGAACAAGCTTCCTGAAGGATCTGCCTCGATTACGTGAGAGCCTGATTTGTCGACTCCTCCGACCAAAAATGAAACTCCGAAAGGTCTCAAACCGGCGTACAGGGTGCTTACCTGCATTCTATCTCCAATCACACGTGCAATGCTCCAAACATCAGAAGGTTCTTCGTATGTTATTTTATGAACTTGAGCTCTAACACGAGACTGGTTCACTAAAACTCTTGCATCCGCGAGGAATCCAGCCGCAACTGCTCCTATATGATCATCAATCTGAAAAATTTTCTCCATTGATGTGTTAACCATTAAAGACATGTTTGACTTCAATGTTGCAAGAACAACTCCGTCTTTAAACGTAATTCCAACACAAGTTGTTCCTCTTTTTACTGCCTCCTTGGCATACTCCACTTGAAATAATCGGCCATCAGGACTGAAGACTGCAAATGAACTTTGTTTAGCGATTAACTAAGCAAATTTGTTCTGTCATAGCCCATGTTTCCCCGGAAATGAATTTTCACTCGATTTCCTATTCGGGCATGATTTCAGCCATGACCAATCACCAATGCAAATCTTTTTTGCATAATTTTTTAGAACACCTCTTAAATAAATTCGTTAAGTTAACTTATAAAAGTTAACTTAAATATTTTTATCTAGAATAGCTGCTATGCTTCGCACTTTTTGTATGTTTGTAAAACCTATATTTTTTGAAAATTCAAAAATATTATGAACATTATTCGGGAGAGCAAATTGCACTTGAAATGAACCACTTTCATTTCTTTGAGGTTTATGCAATGAGTTAGCTTTGACGTTTAAATTTTTTAACAAAAATCTTAAATTATTGAGAAATTTTTTGTGACCATCTAAAAAATCTTGATTCTTACTCATTCCAAAAATAATAGTTTTTCTAGAACTATCTACAAAACTTTCATCGTCAAACAATGCGCGAATATAATTTCTTTTGATTTCAGAATAACCATTCATAATCCAACTCGGAATTTGAAAATTTTGCGAGACTTTCTCTCCTAAGGGAACTCCACATAATTTTAGAATTAATGCTAAATTTTTAGGAAATTCTATTTCCCATCCATCAGCTTTTTCAAATTCTTCTGGGTCGATATCACTCGAAAATACAAATTTAGTGCAATTTATTACTTCATCGACAAGTTCTCGAGATTGATTAAAGTAACTAAACTGCTTTTTACTTAAATTTCCATCACCAGTTATGTGACCTACAAGCGAAGCTAATTCTGGAGAAATAAAAATTGGGAATTTAATTTTTACAAAATCTTTTCCATTACTCCTCTTACTTCTTATCGCAACAATTTTTGATTCAATTGCTGGAATATCAGTGTTAGTTATTTCTGCAATTTTCTTTAATATTCCAATTTTTGTTAATATTGCTCCATTCTTCCACAGGCGAATGCTATCTCTATGACATCCTAAAATAAATGACAATTTTCTTACACCACCAGCAATAGAAATAGCTTTGTCGAAAAGTTCGGTTCTGAATTTATCTTCTAATTTTACTCCCAAATTATCGGGCAAATCTTCTAATTCAATTAATTTTTCATTCATGCCAATTATTTGAAATTGCAAATATAGGTGCTTTTCGGGACCTCCGTGCCGGTGAACTATTTTTATTTCAGTCCAAGTCCTTTGATTGTCCCTGAAACTCTGTAAATTTTGAAAATCACTCTTATGTCACCGAGTCTTGTAATCAGCCCTAAAGTCGTCAGAATTTTATCCACAGAAAGATTGTTGCATCTTATTACTCCGATTTGCTTGTTTTCATCGTAAAGATTTCGAATTATCCACAAAGATGTCTGCGCTGTCCCAAGTTCGCCAAAAAAATCTTGTGCAGTATTCCAAATTGCCGATTCCAAATCAGAAAAAGTAATCTGTTCTTCAGAAATTACTTCAAAAGCGATGTATCTTTCTTTCTCTCTTAGTGTCGGCATGTTGATTTTCAGTTTTTTTCTTTGCAACACTTCAACATACTCCTCATAATTTCCTCTCCATTACTTTCAGTTTTTCACCGAACCCGATTTTTTTATAAACATTCTGTGCATAATTGTTTTTCGAATACACAAAAAGCCGGACAGTTTTTACCCCTTTGAATTTGAACCATTTAAGAAGTTCTTTCGTCAATGCTTCGCCGATTCCTTTTCCCCTACGTTCTTCGACAATCAAAACAGAATTGACTTCGCCGATCTTGCCGAAATAACGCTGCTTCTTGACGATTCTTCCCGCTGCAAAGCCGATGATTTTGTCGTCCTCTCTTGCCAAAAAAATTCTTGAATTCTTTTTAAAATATTTTATGATTTTTTGCGCTCGTTCGGTCTTTTTCGCAAATCTAATGTTTTTGTCGAATTTCTTTTTCTCGAAATAGTCTAGTTCTTCATCTAATTTTAAAATGTCTCCCAAGTCTTTTTGTGTAGCTTTTCTGATTTTCATTTTGAGTTTTTTTCCTGCCATTGTTTCACCTCATCTTTGATAATATTTTCCGCTCCTTCTTTTTGAATTATCCGAAAAATCTTTCTGTAAATATCCCAGCGCTTGTAGAAATCGATGTATCTTTTCGATGTTTTAGCAGTGAAAATTTCCTGATAGACCAATTTCTGAATTGAAGTTGCTACCAACTCCCTGCTTTCCTTGTTATTCAGGCCGTATTTTTTATCAATGTTCGTTGGTAGGATTTTTCTGTTTTGAAAAAGTATAACATGACCCAATTCATGAATTAGAATCGCGATGACTAGGTTCTCATCCTTCATCATCTCTATTGTAAGCGGGTCTGAAAGTGCAGCACGCGGGCAACAATTCACAAGGTAACATACAAGATACGGTACCTGCCATTCTAGACCAGAAATCTTTTCCATTCTAATCAAAACATTTCGCGCAATTTTGTCCCATTTTTTCTGGATGCTTTTCGAGCACTTCAAACTTTCTTTGTTCCCATTCGTTTTTAGCTTTTTGTTCATTGCCATAAGCCAAGCATCGTCATAAACAAATGAATATCGAAAAACAACTTTTGGAACTGTCATTTTATTTTCACTCCAGGTTGCACCCATTTTTGATTTCTTCGCTCTTTGTTTTGCAAAACAATTTTTTCAGGGATTTTCGTTAAACATTCCTTTGCTTCTTCTGTCTTCATCCCGAGATGACTCATAAAAGAAATCAGCTCAAGTGGATCTCTAAGTTCCCAGTGAGAAAGAGATCCCGAGCAAATGATCAGTGGCGCATGAATTTTTTTTGCAAGATTCGCATTCGAAATCATGTTTGAAATAACTTTGCTTCGAGATTTTCTCTCATTAATTAGGAGCTCCCGGAAGTTGATTTCAATTGCAACATTGTTTTCCTTTGCAAGTTTCATCAGAACGTGATTCATTCCAGAGTCGTTTCTTTCAAAGGAAGGATGCGTCAGAATATCGACCTCAGGAGTTTCAACAGCAAACCTATTCATCCTCAGATCTCCTCCTTGCGCAAGCAGAACGTCAAATTTCCTTCTTTTCTGTGAGAGAACTTCCAACTCGTGAGGGTTTCTTGCCTCAAAACCGAGATAAATTTCTATTTTCTCTTTTTCCGCAGCTTTCTGAATTTCAGCATATCTTCTTTTTATCTGATCATCGTTCTGAAAGTATTCCACAAAGCAGAATCCTGAATAATTCAATCTTTTCGCGGTTTTCGCCAAGTCATCGATTGAACTAGTGCCTTCGGAAAATGCCGAATGAATATGCAAATCAAAGTAAGCCATAGAATAAATTTAATCTGGAAGATAATTAAATCCCGCGTGATTTCTTTCCAGTGGAAGTCTGACCCCTTAGAACACGATTTTTGTTGTTCGCAATCCAATTAATTTTTCTGTCGGCTTTAATTTCTGGATTAGATGAATCCACAAGAATCACCTCAAAAAACTTGTACTGTCCATCCTCGCCCACGTAATAACTATTCAAAACTTCCAGATTTTTGAATCTCCTCCCAGCCTTTTCTTCAGCTATCCACTGCAAGCTCTTTCCATGTGTGAAGTGAGTCAATCCCATGCTTGGTGGCTTCCTTCCTCTTCTTCCGTATTTTATTCTTCTCCTTCCACCCTTTCCGATTTTCACTCGCGCGATAACATAGCCATGTTTGGCCTTGTAGCCAAGAGCTCTTGCTCTGTCAATCCTTGTTGGCCTTTCAGACCTCACAACAGTCTCCTGTTTTCGCCAAGTAGTTATTCTTTGCTTCAGAAGTGCGCCTAACTTTTGCTTCGGTTTCTTCCAAGCGTCTGCAACATAAGTATATGAACTTTTCATTCTTCTCACTTTGGTGTTAAACTTTATATATTCTTTGTTATAAAATATCTTTATGCAAGCAGCGGGAAAGGTATTAGTGGGAGTTATTCTAGTTGTAGCGAGCGCTTGGTGGATTATTCAAGGATCTGCGATGTATCTGAGAAGGTCAGGAGTTCAAGATTTCATCACAGTTTTTAACGGTGCAGTTCCTGTTTTGGTTTTCCTTCTCGGAATATTCATTGTATGGCTCGAAATTGACGAAATGAAAGTAGAGAGAGAGCTCAAAAAAAGAAAGTAGCTTCTTATTCTTTTTTAAATTGAGTTATAATTTATGGGAATTCAAATTTCTGAAATAATTCCGAAGAAGGAAGTAGAATTCGCTGATTTAGCCGGGCAGAAAATCGCAATAGACGCATTTAACACAATCTTCCAGTTTCTCTCCACAATAAGAGACAGGTTAACAGGGGAGCCTTTGAAGGACAGCAAGGGTAATGTGACCTCGCATCTGTCAGGTTTGATGTACAGGACAATAAATCTCGTTGATGTAGGAATAAAGCCGATTTACGTCTTTGACGGGGAACCGCCAAAACTGAAGAGAAAAACAATACAAGAAAGAGAAGAGATAAGGAAGGAAGCGAGAGAAAAATGGAAGGAAGCCTTGAGAAAAGGGGAGGCCGCGATGAAGTATGCGCAGGCAGCATCTCAGTTGACAGACAACATGCTAATCGACGCAAAAAAACTTTTGGAGTTAATGGGGATTCCCGTTTTGCAGGCACCTGGAGAGGGTGAAGCACAGTGCGCGTTCATGGCGAAAAACGATGATGTATTTGCAACCGGGTCGCAGGATCATGACTCACTTTTGTTTGGCTCGCCTCGACTCATAAAAAATCTTTCAATAGCAGGACGCAAAAAGATCGCGAACAAAGAAGTTTACATAGAATTGAAACCGGAATTAATCGAACTAAAAGAAGTTCTGGGAAATCTTGGGATAAATCAAAACCAGTTAATTATAATGGGGCTGCTGATTGGAACTGATTATAATAATGGCGTTAAAGGATACGGCCCAAAAAGATCGTTAGAGATTGTCAAAGAAGAGAAAACTCTCGAAAGAGTTCTCCAAAGAGTAAAATGGGAGGAAGAGGTTGCTCCTGAAGAGGTTATGAAATTGTTTTTGGAGCCGAATGTAACGGAAGAATACGAACTCAAGTGGAAACCACCTGAAGCGGAAAAACTCACCCACTTCATGGTTGATGAGCATGATTTTTCTGGCGAAAGAATTGAGAAAGCAATTCAAAAAATGCAGGAAAGGTTCGCATCCGGAACTCAGTCAAGTCTCAAAGGTTTCGTAAAATAGCTCAATAATATCATTTATTATAACAACCAATTAAAGTATCAATAGTGGTCAAGGGAATTTCGAGCGTTATTGGCGCAATATTGATCGCAATAATTAGCCTTTCTTTTATCAGCGCGGTTTATTTTTTCTTGGGCGGATTTTCAAATTCAATCAGTACAAATCTTATTTTTTCGACCGTTTCGTGCTCTGACGCGGGTTTTTTAGTCTACATTGAAAATACTGGAACAATTCCTGCTCAAAACGTAGTCGTAAAAAAAGACGGCGGTGCTTCTTGCTTAATTTCTCTTATAAATGCTGGCGAGTACGGTTATT
>Ga0315281_10001360_pt1 | contig 35923 bp, 39 predicted proteins | sample YL17G07_0_MG_FD_204540 | JGI IMG/M metagenome (GOLD analysis project Ga0315281, IMG submission 204540) | Sediment microbial communities from Yellowstone Lake, YNP, Wyoming, USA - YL17G07_0 | ecosystem: Environmental > Aquatic > Freshwater > Lake > Sediment | place: USA: Wyoming | collected...
AGGAGTCCGGTTCGCCGGGCTCCTTTTTGTATGGGCCCGGAGAGCTCCCGGCCCCGGCCAGCGGAAAGAAGCCCAGGTATGTGGAAGCATGTCTTCCTGACTGCCGTGGCGTCGCTGGCTCTCGTAGCCACCGCGGCGTGCGGGGACGACGGGGGGAACGACAGCGGGGGCGGGACGCTGACGGTCATCACCCACGACTCGTTCAACATCTCGAGGGAGCTCCTGGAGCAGTTCGAGAAGGACAACAACGTCACCGTGAAGCTGCTGCCCAAGGGCGACGCGGGGGCGATGCTCACGAGCGTCATCCTCACGAAGGGCAACCCGGAGGGCGACGTCGTCTTCGGCGTGGACAACACGTTCCTGTCGCGCGCGCTCGAGGCGGGCATCTTCGAGTCGTACACGTCCGCGCTGATCGACAAGGTGCCGGGCGACCTGCGCGAGGGCATTGGCGACAAGGTCACGCCGGTGGACTACGGCTACGTGAACCTGAACTACGACATCGCCGCGCTCAAGAAGGCGAACCTCGAGCCGCCGAAGACGCTGGACGAGCTGACCGACGCGAAGTGGAAGGGCAAAGTCGTGGTCGAGAACCCGGCCTCGTCCTCGCCCGGGCTCGCGTTCCTCATCGCCACGGTCGACTACTTCGGCGCCGACAAGTACCTCGACTGGTGGAAGAAGATGCGCGCCAACGGCCTGGTCGTAGTGGACGGCTGGGAGACGGCCTACAACACGAACTTCTCGTGGAAGGGCGGACAGCAGCCCATCGTGCTGAGCTACGCGACAAGCCCGGCGTTCGAGCAGATGTACGCGGAGCCGGCGCGTGAGGATTCGCCCACGGGCAACATCCTCCCGCCGAAGGGCGCCTTCAGGCAGATCGAATACGTCGGCGTGATCCACGGCACGAGCCATCAGAAGCTGGCGCGCAAGTTCGTGGACTTCCTGCTCAGCAAAGCGGTCCAGGAAGACGTGCCGGGCCAGATGGCCGTCTACCCGGTGAACAAGGACGCGGCCGTACCACCGGCCTTCGAGAAGTTCAGCAAGGTCGACGTCGCACCCGCGAAGGTCGCGCCCGCGGACATCGCGAAGAACCGCGAAAAGTGGATTGACGAGTGGACGAAGGCCGTGCTCCGGTAGCAGCCCTCACCCCCGGTTCCCCTCTCCCGCAAGGACGGGCCAGGGGGAGACCACGCTTCGCCGGCGCCGGCCCGGCGTTGCTACTTCTGGCGGCGCCGGGAGTGTTCCTGGCGCTCTTCCTGCTCTACCCGCTCCAGGGGATCCTGCGCGAGTCGTTCTTCCGCGAAGGGACGTCGCTCGACGACCTGCACCCGCTCGTGGACGGGACGTTCTACCTGGAGCGGGCCTGGTTCACCCTCTGGCAGGCCGCCGCTTCGACGGCGCTCACGCTGGCCCTGGCTCTGCCCTGCGCGTGGGCGCTGGCGAGGCACGACTTCCCGGGGAAGAGCCTGCTGGTGGCGGTGGCCACGGTGCCGTTCGTGCTGCCGACGATCGTCGTGGCGGTGGCGTTCACGGCCCTGCTGGGGCCGCAAGGGGCGCTGAACAGCTTCCTGCAGTGGGCGTTCAATCTCGACGAGCCGCCGGTCGACCTGCTGAACTCCATCTGGATCATCCTCATGGCGCACGTGTTCTATAACTTCGCGGTGGCAGCCCGAATCATCGCCGCGTACTGGGCGAAGCTGGACCCGCGCATGGACGACGCAGCGGCGGTACTGGGCGCGGGGCGCGTCGAGCGGTTTCTGCGGGTGACGCTGCCGCTGCTGCGGCCCGCGGTGCTGGCGGCGGCTTCGCTCGTCTTCCTGTTCTGCTTCACCAGCTTCGGCGTGGTGCTCATCCTGGGAGGCTCGAGCTACGGGACAATCGAGACGGAGATCTACCGCGAGACGGTGTTCCTCTTCCGGCTGCCGGTGGCGGGCGTACTGGCCCTGCTGCAGGCCGCGTTCACCTTCCTCGTGATGCTGGTGTACGCGAGGCTCGCGGGCACGTCGCCGGCCGGGACGTTCCGCGGGACGGTGGCGCGCCGCACCTCACATGGGGAGCGCTGGGCCGCCGTTGCCGTGCTGGGGGCGATGCTCGTCCTCACGCTGCTGCCGCTCGGCGCGCTGGTCGAGCGCTCCTTCCACGGGGCTGGCGGCTACACCCTGGAGTTCTACCGCGCCCTCGGCGAAAACACGCGCAAACAGGCGCTGTTCATTACGCCGCTCACCGCCGTCCGCAATTCATTGACCTTCGCCGGGCTGACGGTGCTGGTGGCGGTGCCCCTCGGGACAGTCGCGGCGTACGGCGCGCGGCGCGCGGGCCGAGCCGGACCGTGGGTCGAAGCGGTGCTGCTCCTGCCCCTCGGCGTTTCGGCGGTGACGCTCGGGTTGGGGTTCCTCGTGACGCTCGACAGGCCGCCGCTCGACCTGCGCGGGACGTGGCTGCTGCTCGTCGTCGCGCACACGCTGGTCGGCTACCCGTTCGTCGCGCGCTCGGTGGGGGCGCAACTGCGGGGGATCGACCCGCGGCTGCGCGAGGCGGCGGCGGTGATGGGGGCCGGGCCACTGCGCGTGTTCGTGGAGGTCGACCTGCCGCTCATCTGGCGGGGGATGGCAGCAGGCGCTGTGCTCGCCTTCGCTGTCTCCATGGGCGAGTTCGGGGCGACGTTGCTCATCGCGCGCCCCGAGTGGGCGACGATCCCGATCGCCGTGTTCCGGTATCTTGGGCAACCGGGGGCGCTGCAGTATGGGCAGGCGCTGGCGATGAGCACCATCCTCATGGCGGTCACGGGCGCCGGGTTCTTCCTGATCGACCGGCTGCGATACCGCGAGCTGGGGACGTTCTAGTGGAGCTGCCTGACGACGGCCTGCGGGTCGAGGGCGTGTCGTTCGCCGTGCGGGAGAAGGCGATCCTGCGGGACGTGTCGCTGTCGGCCTCCCCGGGCAAGACGACTGCGCTCCTCGGGCCGAGCGGCTGCGGCAAGACCACGCTGCTGCGCGTGGTCGCCGGGCTCGAACGGCCGGACCGGGGCAGCGTCTGGTTCGACGGCGACGACGTCACGGGCGTCCCGGCGCACCGCCGCGGATTCGGGATGATGTTCCAGGAGTTCGCACTCTTTCCTCACCTGGACGTCGAGGGCAACGTCGCTTTCGGGCTGCGCCACCAGGGGATGTCCGGGGGGCAGCGCCGGGACCGGGTGACGGAGCTGATGGAACTGGTCGGGCTGTCGGGCTACGAGCGGCGGCGCGTCGAAACACTCTCTGGCGGCGAGCGTCAGCGGGTCGCCCTGGCACGGGCACTGGCGCCCCAGCCACGGCTGTTGATGCTGGACGAGCCGCTGGGGTCGCTCGACCGCGGTTTGCGGGAACGTCTCCTGGTGGAGCTGCGGGGAATCCTGCGGCGGTTGAACGTGCCCACGCTCTACGTGACGCACGACCAGATGGAGGCGTTCGCACTTGCGGACCGCGTGGCAATCATGGACGCGGGCCGGATCGTACGCGAGGGAACGCCAGCGGAGATCCACGGCGAGCCGCGGACGGAGTTCGTCGCCCGCTTCCTGGGGATGGAGAACCTCGTCGCAGGGACGTGCGAAGGCGGGCGGCTGCGAACGCCCGTCGGCGAATGGTGCGGGCTCCCTGCTCACACTGGGCCGGTGCTGGCGCTGCTGCGGACCGAGGACGCCGAGCTTGTCGCGGGACCGGGAGGGGGCGTGGTAACGGGGGAGCTCGTGTCCCGTCTGTTCCAGGGGACGCGCACGCGCGTGGCCGTGGATACGGCGGCGGGCAGGCTGGAGTTCGAGCTGCCGGGGAGCGCGAATCTGCCCCCCGAAGGCGAAGTGCTGCACGTGCAGGTGCCCCACGTCCAGGTGGTCGAACGTGCGGTTGCCGCGGCGGACGGGTAACCTCCGCGCATGCCCATTGACCTGACCCGATCCGGCCGCACGCTCATCATCACGCTCAACCGTCCGGAGGCGATGAACAGCGTCGACCCCGAGATGTACGAGCAGCTGGGCGCCGCGTGGGACGAGCTCGAACGGGACGACTCGCTCTTCGTGGCGGTCGTAACCGGCGCCGGAGAGAGGGCATTCTGCGCCGGGCGCGACCTGGTGAAGAGCGCAGCAGACGCTGCGAACGACTGGAGCCAGGGACGGTCCGGGGCGCCGGCCGCGCGGCTCACGCCGGAGGGCATCTGGAAGCCGGTGATCGCTGCGGTCAACGGGCACTGCCTGGCGGCCGGGCTGGCGCTGGCGCTGGGCTGCGACCTGCGCATCGCCTCGCCCAACGCGACGTTCGGGACGATGGCGGCGAAGCGCGGGATTGTCGCAGGCGGCGGACAGACCCAACGGCTGGCGCGGTACATCCCGTTCGGCAAGGCGATGGAGATGGTGCTCTTCGGCGAGCGCGTCGGCGCCGAGGAGGCGTACCGCATCGGGCTCGTGAACGCGCTCGTGCCGCAGGATCAGCTCTTGGACACGGCGCTGGAGTGGTCGGCGCGGCTGTGCGAGAACGGCCCGCTGGCGGTGCAGGCGATGAAACGCGCGATGTATGAGGGCGGCCTGGACCAGACCTTCCGCGAGGGCATGCGGCTGGAGGCGCGGCTCTACAACGAGATCATGAAGACCGAGGACGCGGCTGAAGGCCAGCGTTCGTTCGCAGAGAAGCGCAAGCCGGAGTTCAAGGGCCGATGAAGCCTTCATCTCCCGGGCTGCCGCTGTGAACGGCCCGCTCGACGGCATCCGCGTGCTGGACTTCACCTGGGCGCTCGCAGGGCCCTTCGCCACGATGCAGTTGGCGGACATGGGCGCCGAGGTGGTCAAAGTCGAGTACCCGGAGACGCACGAGAAGGAGCGCGGCTTCGGGCCATACCACGAGGGCATCTCGACGTTCTTCTTCAGCGTGAACCGCGGCAAGCGCGGCATCGCGATCGACCTCAAGCATCCAGAGGGCAAAGTGCTGGTGAAGCGGCTGGCGCGCGCCGCCGACGTGGTGGCGGAGAACTTCCGGCCGGGCACGATGGACCGCCTGGGGCTCGGATACGAGGCGTTGCGCAAGGAGAACCCGCGGCTCGTGTACGCCGCGCTGAGCGGATTCGGCCAGACCGGGCCATACAGCCAGTACGCGGCGGTCGACGCGGTCGCGCAAGCGATGGGCGGCTCGATGAGCCTGAACGGCGAGACAGACCAGCCACCGCTCCGCGTCGGGGTGAGCATCGGCGACATGGTGGGCGGGCTCTACCTCGCGCTGGGCGTCCTCGCGGCGCTGCGTGCGCGGGACGCGACCGGTGAGGGCCAGCTTGTCGACGTGGCGCTGACGGAGGCGCAAATGGCACTGTGCGAGAACGCGATCGTGCGGCAGTCGGCCTTCGACGAGCACCCAACGCGCATCGGTGGCCGGCACCCGCTGATCGCTCCCTTCGGGCCGTACACCTCGGCCGACGGCCATGTCGTGATCGCGAACGTGAAACCGTGGGACCTGTTCTGCGCGCTCATCGAGCGGGACGACCTCGCCCTGGACGAACGGTTCGCGACCAACCGGGCGCGGCTGGAGAACGTCGAGGCGCTGGAGGCAGAACTGGACGCCGCGCTTTCGACGAAAACAACGCAGGAGTGGTTCGACGTGCTGCGGGACGCGAACGTCTGCGCCGTGGGCAAGGTGAACTCGATCGCGGACCTGTTCGAGGACCCGCACGTCGCGGCGCGCAAGATGCTCGTCGAGGTGCCGATGCCGTACGGGCTCCGGGGGACGCTGAAGCTGCCGAACTCGCCGGTGCATCTTTCGGGGACCCCGACGATTGTCGGGCGGACGATGCCGGAGCATGGCGGCGACACGACGGACGTGCTCAGAACCTGGTTGGGAATGGGGCACGACGAAGTCGAGCGCCTGCGCGTGGAAGGGGCAGTCAAATGAGTAGAGCGACGGATGGGCTGTCATGACGTCCAGCGCGTGGGACCCCGGCCAGTACGAGCGGTTCCGGGACGAACGAAGCCAGCCGTTCTTCGACCTGCTGGAGCTGGTGCGCCCCATCCCCGGGGGCCGCGCGGTCGACCTCGGGTGCGGCACGGGCGACCTGACGCAGGTGCTGCACGAGCGCACGGCCGCGCGGGCGACCATCGGGCTCGACAACTCGGAGACGATGCTGGCGGCGAGCGCACGGCACGCGGGCCACGGGCTCACCTTCAAGCTGGGGACGATCCTGCGGTTCGCACCGCGGACGCCGTTCGACCTGGTGTTTTCGAACGCAGCGCTGCAGTGGGTGCCGGAGCACGCGAAGCTCTTCGAGCGGCTCGTGGCGGGCCTCGCGCCGGGCGGGCAACTGGCCGTGCAGATGCCGTCCAACTGGGACCACCCGTCGCACACCCTCGCGCACGACGTGGCGCGTGAGGAGCCGTTTGCCAGCGAGATGGGCGGCTACGTCCGCCAGATCCCGGTCATGGCGCCCGAGTGGTATGCGGAGCTGCTCGACCGCCTGGGCTTCGCCAGTCAGCACGTCCGCATGCAGGTGTACACGCATCATCTCGGGTCGCGCGAGGACGTGGTCGAGTGGGTCAAGGGCACGCTCCTGACGGACTACAAGCAGCGCATGCGTCCGGAGGTCTACGAACGCTACCTGGCACGCTACCGCGAGCGGCTGATGGCGGCGCTCGAAGACCGGCGGCCGTACTTCTACGCGTTCAAGCGGCTGCTGATTTGGGGCCAGCGCGGCGGCTGAGGGGCCGGGGACCGTGCGGGGGCGACGAGAGTGTCACCGCCGCGCCCAACGCCCGACTTCGCAGGCAGGCGTCTCGCTTCTCAGCGCTTCTCCGGTGCGGGCGGCTCCTTCGCCCAGGCGATCGCCCGGCGCAGCAGCTCGTAGAACACCGGCAACTCCCATGACCCGCGGACGACCGCTGTCTCGTCGCGGAGCGGCTGCATGTCGTACTTCCCGCAGCAGTGGCCAAGCGTGAGGTAGAACACCTCGCCCGCTCCAACGCGATGCGTGTAGGCGACGAGCCGTGGTGTGTCCTCGGGGAAGTCGTGCTCGACGTAGCCGCCCCGGAACGGGAACGAGCCGGTGAAGCGCGTTTCGAGGAGCGGCACGACCCCCGGCGAGTACTCGCACAGGTAGAGCTCGTCTGAGGCCTCGAACGCCTCGATGCCCGCGACGAGCGGATGCGCCGGGTTCGAGACGGTCACCCGGTAGGGCTGGATCGGCGGGTGCGAGATGAACCGGCTGCCCAGCGTCTCCATGAACGTGTCGCAGGTGCGCGGGCAGGAGATGCCCTGGGGCGTGAAGTCGAGGAGGGCGTTCGTCGCATGCAGGGCCACCCAGCGGCCGCCGCGCTCAACGAACGCTCGCAGCGCCTCCTCCTGCTCGGGCGCCGGACGGACGTCGCAGGTGTACGTGACCAGGAAGTCCGCCGCGCCAATTGCCGCTGTGTCACTGAAGTCCTCCGCCACGCGGACTCTGACGTCGGTGTCTTCGGCGAGCAGCTTGAGCAGTTCGAGGCGAGCGAAATCGGTGTCGTGATACTTCGCGTTGGCTACCAGGTAGGCGTCGACGCGGCCTGTCATGTGGTGGCCTCCTGCGTGTCGAGGGACAGGATACGCCGGGACGCCCGCGGGCTGCTCTAGCGCGCCGTCGTCTCAGGCCGTGGTGCGCGCGGACGGAGCTGGGGATGCTGGGGTTCCATCCCGGGACGTGTCTCCGCCCTCTTCCTGAACGCCCGGCCCAGAGATAGCCGCCCGGCCGGCGAGCCCGAGCACCAGGTCCCACTGCTGGCCGCTCAGCTCGAGCGGGAGGAGGTCTCTTACGTGCGGCTCGGGGCGTTCGAGCGCCTCGACGTCGATCAGCGGCTCCCCGTCGTGGCCGCGTGACCGCCAGCTGCTGAGGAGCAGACGCACGTCCAGCAGAGCATGGAACACCTGGAAGAGCTCGTTCCCGTGGATGCTGTCGAACCCGATGAAGGGCCGCAGCTCCCGGGCCGCCAACGGGACCGGAAAGTGCTGGTACTGCGCCCCGATCCTCCGGCAGGCCTCGGCCACTCCTGTGCTGACCAGGGCGAGCCGCTGTTCGGCACGCTCTCTCGGCATCCACTCGCCCGTGACGCGCGCGGCGTGCGCCCCCGAAACCAGGATCTCCACGCCCTCTCGCCGGGCGACGTGGCGCAGGACGTCAAGGTACGTCTCCACCACCGCCTCGGGTTCGAAGTAGGTGGCGCCGCCGACGAGCTTCCGCGAGCCGCGGCGCAGGGCCTTGAACCAGAGGTGGCCTGAGCGCACGCGGTTGTCGGCGAGTTTGAGCGCCATCCCGGCGAAGCGGTCACCGACTCGCCCGCCTCGTGCGCGGAGCTTGATCGGCACCGAGGTGTAGTTGAAGAAGAACGGGTTGACGCGGAGGAACACCACGTCGGGCTGCTCACGCGCGAGCCACTTCTCGACGATGGCGGGCAGATCCGGAGAGGGGACGACGGGCTTCATCACCCAGTCGAGGTGTTCGCCGGTGGCCGCCTCGTAGAGCGTGGCTGCCATGCTGTAGCCACGCTGTTCAGTGGGTGTGTCGCCGATGACGTCGTCGCTCCAGCCGAGGCAGAGGACTTTCACCATGCCAAGCTATGGGCTCGCTGACCTGCGGACAAGCCGGGTCCCCGGGCCAGGTTCAGGGTCCTTAAGCGTCCCTCACCGCCCCCGGACTGGCACTGGTAACGGTCAGACGCCCTTCCAGTTGGGGTCGCGATGTTCGAGGAAGGCGCGGACACCCTCCTTGAAGTCCTCGGTCTGAAACATCCGCTGGAGCGTCTGGCTGGTGTCATGGACATGCTCCAGGGGGTCGCGCACGAGGCCCTGGTAAAGGAGCCGCTTCACCTCTCCCGTAGCGAGCGGTGCGCCGCGCGAGACGGAGTGGGCGAGGGCCATCGCCCGGTCCATGAGCTCGGCGTCTGGGACCACGTCGAGCACGTAGCCAATCTCCTTCGCCTCTTTCGCCGAGATGATCTCGCCGGAATAGAGCAGCCGAGCAGCCTGCTGCAGGCCGACGATGCGCGGCAGCACCCACGTGCCCGCGCCCGTGTCGGGGACGATGCCGCGGTGGACGAAGACCCAGCCGAAGCGCGCCGACTCCCCGGCGATACGGAGGTCGCACTGCGACGTGAGCTCGGCGCCCAGGCCCACGGCGGCGCCGTTGACGGCCGCAATGGTCGGCTTGCAGAGTGAGAGCAACGTCCAGGGCGCGGGGTGCTCCGGGTTGGGCTGCCGGCGGTAGGCTTCGCCGCGCGCCTGCTCAGGGGTCTGGCGGGAGAGTTGCTGAAGGTCGGTGCCCGCGCTGAAGGCGCGGCCCGTGCCCGTGAGCACGACGGAGCGCACAGCCGGGTCGCTGCCGGCGCTCTTCACGGCAGCCTCAATCTCGGAGAGCATCTCGTAGCTGATGGCGTTGAGCTTCTCGGGCCGGTTGAAGCGCATGAGCCCGATGTTGCCTTCGACGGTGTATTCGAAATCTGCCATGGACGATCCTCCTGGGTGGTCGCTGCAAACGGGGTGACATTCCCGCCGGGACTACTTCGTGGCGCCCGCCTCGAAGAGGGTGCGCGGGTTGCCGACAGTCATCTGCGCGATGGTGCCGTCGCTCACGCCGCGCTCCTTCAGGAGCGGGATGATGCGCTCGTGGATGTGGGTCATCTTCCAGTCGGGGGCCATCTCGTCGATCATCGCCTGGGGCGCCCAGTCGAAGTTGCAGCAGTGGTCGTGGGAGAGCGTGATGCGGTTGGCATAGCCCTTCTCGACGAGCTTCGCAATCATGTCGGCGCGCTGCTCGGACGTGCGCGGCGCGGAGAGGCCCATGCGGTCCATGCCGCAATAACTGCCGTTGCTGATGATCTGCTCGAGGTAGGTGATGTCGTCGGAGTCGTCGGAATGGCCGATGACCGTGCGGCTCATGTCCATCCCGGCTTCCTTGAAGACGCGCTGCTGGTCGAGCCCCGTGCGGTTCGCGGGGTAGGTGTGGGTGCAAATCGGCACGCCCGTCTGCATGGCCGCGTGGGCGGCGCAGCGCAGCACCTTTTCGTTGTGCTCGTGCATGGTCGGCTCGGTGGCGCACTTGATCACCCCGGCGCGGACGCCCGTGGTGCTGATGCCCTGGGTGATGTCGCGCACGAAGAGAGCCGTCATGTCTTCGTCGGGCCGCATCATGTAGGCGAAGGGGATGGCGTAGTACATGCCGGTGGCGACGATGATCTGCATGCCGGAGAGCCGGGACGCCTCGGCGATGAGCGCAGCGTCGCGGCCGAGGTCGATGGGGGTCAGGTCGACGATGCTCCTCACACCAACGGCGCGGGCGGCCTTGAGCTTGGTGACGGCGCGGTCCATCTGCTCGCGGCGGTCGAAGAGCTCGGGGTATTGCTGGTACATCGGGCCCCAGCCGACGCGCACGTGCTCGTGCATGAGCGTGAAGCCGAGGTTGGCGGTGTCAAGCGGGCCGGTGGCGGACTGAATCGTGGCCATTCTTGTGCATCCCAGAGTGTGTGTTTCCGGCCAGGCGCGCGGAGCCGCGTACGCCGGTGCCCGACACGATAGCGGGGCCGTGGTGGCGCGTCACGCGGCAAGCGCTGCCGTCAGCGGCGACGGGCGCGACCCGGACGCTCACATGAGCGATTCCCAGGCGGTGCGCATGGCGGCGAGGGTGGTGTCGACCGGGCCGAGGCGGAACGAGTCGCCTTCGACCGTGCGGCCGAGGCGCGTCGCGGGCACACCGAGCTCTGCCGCGAGGTCGGCCACGCGCGCCGGTCCGCCGCCCTGGCGGAAGACGTCTGGCACGACACTGACCACAATGCGCGCCTGCGCCTCGCCGAAGAGGATGGCGTCGAGGCGCCCACCCGGGAGGGGATCGCTGCGGAACCCGGTGCCGCCGAGGATGGCGGACTCCGCGAGGGTGACCGCGAGGCCGCCGTCGGAGCAGTCGTGGGCGCTCGTCAGGAGCCCTTCGTCGTTGAGGCAAAGCACGAGGCGCTGCAGCCGCGACTCCGCCTGGAGGTCGACGCGAGGGAGACCGGCAACGAGGCCGTGGATGGCTTCCAAATATTCGCTCCCGGAAAGCGTCTGCGCCGGTTGCGCGACGGGCGCCCCCAGGAGCCACACCTCGCACCCGGGACGGTCGAAGGCGGACCGGAGGTGCTTCGAGACGTCGTCGAGCAGCCCGAGCATGCCGATGACCGGCGTGGGATAGACCGGGCGGCCACCCGTTTCGTTGAAGAGGCTGACGTTGCCGCTGACGACGGGGGTGCCGAATTCGGAGCAGGCCTCGGAGATGCCATGCACGGCCTGCGCGAGCGTGTAGTAGACGTCCAGCTTCTCAGGGTTGCCGAAGTTCAGGCAGTCGGTGACGGCGACGGGTGTGGCGCCGGTACAGACGACGTTGCGCGCGGCCTCGGCGACGGCGATGGCCGCGCCCGCGTAGGGGTCCAGGTAGCAGTAGCGGCCGTTGCAGTCGGTTGTGAGCGCGATGCCGCGGTTCGTGCCGGGGACGCGCAGCACGGCCGCGTCGCCGCCGGGCGGGACGATCGTGTTGTTGAGCACCTGCTGGTCGTACTGGCGGAAGACGCCGCGCTTGCTCGCGATGTTGGGCCGGGCAAGCAGGCGGAGAAGCGTCGCCGTGGCCTCGGCGGGGGCGAGGTCTGGCAGCGAGGCCGGGTTGAACTGGTTCAGCTCGAGCAACTCGGCGGGCCGGACGCCCTGGCGGCGGTACTGGGGAGGGTCGGTCGCGATCTCGACGGGCACACGCGCGACTTCTTTGCCCCGGTCGTGGATCACGACTTCGTGGCCGCCGGTGACCTGGCCGATCTCCTCGCAGTGGAGCTCCCAATGCTCGAAGAGGCGGCGGACGTCGTCGACGTGCTGGCGTTTTGCGATGACGAGCATGCGCTCCTGGCTCTCGCTGAGCATGACTTCGTAGGCGGTCATGCCGGATTCGCGGCGGGGGACGTGGTCGAGGTCCAGGACAGCGCCGGAATTGCCCTTGGCGCAGCACTCGACAACGGACGAGGTGAGCCCGGCCGCGCCGAGGTCCTGCAGTCCCACGACCCAGTCGCCGTGCTCGGAGGCGAGCTCGTAGCAGGCCTCCATGAGGAGCTTTTCCATGAACGGGTTGCCCACCTGGACTGCGGGGCGCATCTCTTCGAAGCGTGCTTCGGGGTCGGTGCGGCTGGCGAGGCCGCTTGCGCCGTGGATGCCGTCGCGCCCGGTGTCCGAGCCGACGAGGAGGAAGGCGCTACCGGCGCCGCGGGCCTTCGCGCTGAGGAGCTTCCTGGTCTCGGCGACGCCGACGCACATGGCGTTCACGAGCGGATTGCCCGAATAGGCTTTGGCGAAGACGACTTCGCCGCCAACGTTGGGGATGCCCAGGCAGTTGCCGTACGCGCCGACTCCCGCGACGACACCTTCGAACAGGTAGCGGTCCTGGGGGTCGTCGGCGCTGCCGAAGCGCAGCGAATCGAGGATGGCGACGGGGTAGGCGCCCATGGCGAAGATGTCGCGGACGATGCCCCCCACGCCCGTGGCGGCGCCCTGGTAGGGCTCGATGGCGGACGGGTGGTTGTGCGACTCGACCTTCATGACGACGCAAAGGCCATCGCCGATGTCGATGGCGCCCGCATTTTCCGCGCCGGCGCGGGTGAGCACACGGTCGCCGCCGCTGGGGAACAAGGCGAGAAGGGGCTTGGAGTTCTTGTAGCCGCAGTGTTCGCTCCAGAGCGACCCGAACATGCCGAGCTCGACTGCGTTGGGTTCGCGGCCGAGGCGGTGGACGAGGAGGGCATACTCTTCGCGGCTAAGGGCGACAGCGTCCAGGGCTTCCTGTTCGACGGGCATGGGCACAGGGTACAGGGGGCCGGAATGTGGCAACAGGCACCGACACTCACGGGAGTGAGATTGTGCGAGCGAAGGTTGGAAGCTATCCTTGCGAACCCGATAGAGTGGCCCGGGGCAGGTAATTTGTGAGCAACGAACAGAAGACCGACACGATGGCCCCAGAGGAGCGAGCGCGCCTGCGCAGGCAGCTGGGCGACCAGGCCGTGAGGCTCGCCGTCAGCAGCCGCTGGGACGAGGCGGTGAACATCAACCGCGAGCTCCTGCGCGTGTTCGGCGAGGACGGCGACGCTCTCAACCGCCTTGGCAAGGCGCTTTCAGAAATAGGACAGGTGTCGGAGGCGCGCAAGGTGTACGGGCGCGCGCTCGAGCTGGACCACACCAACACGATCGCCCGGCGCAACCTCGACCGGCTCGCGGGCATGACCGACAGCTCGGCCTCGGGCGCAACCCCGAGCCAACTCGACACGAAGCTGTTCGTGGAAGAGTCCGGCAAGGCCACGGTCTCCCTGCTGCAGGCCGTCGACGCCGCGCGCAGCGCCCTGCTCGACGCCGGTGACGTGGTCGAGCTGCAGCCGCAGGGCAAGGCCGTGAACGTGGTGACGACAACCGGCGAATACGTCGGCATGGTCGAGCCCCGAATCGGCATGCGTATGGCGAAGATGATGGCCGCCGGCAACCAGTACACGGCCGCCATGGTGACCACGGGCGACGAATTGAAAGTGATGCTCCGGGAGACCTACCAGCACCCGTCGCAAATCGGCCGCGTGAGCTTCCCGCAGGCGCCGGTGGAGCACCGCGCCTACACGCGCCGCGGCCTGCTCCGCGGCGAAGAGATGGAATTCGGCGGGGACGACGAGGTCGAGGACGAAGAGACGGACGAAGGCTGGAGCGAGGTCAGCGACGACTCCGAACGCACGACTGCCGACGTGGACGTTGATTCTGACGACGAAAATTTCGATTGATGGCGCCGCTGCCCGGGCGCTACGATAACCGGACGATGAATACAGGCCGGCCTCGCTGACGTTTCCCCGGTCCCGGCACGTGCCGGGGCGTCCTTCCGCCCGTGCGCCCTTGTGTTGCGGCGCGCGCGTATCGCGAGGTCAGGTAATGACAGCTCTTGCAGTTGAGGCCGAAGGCCTCGTCAAACGGTATGGCGCGTTCACAGCGGTGGACGGCGTCTCGTTCGCCGTGCGCGACGGCGAGTGCTTCGGGTTCCTGGGGCCGAACGGCGCCGGGAAGAGCACGACGATCAAGATGATCGCCTGCGTTTCGCCAGTGACGGCAGGGCGCCTGGTCGTGGGAGGGTTCGACGCGCACCGGTCGCCCCGGGCGATCAAGGGCCTGCTCGGCGTCGTGCCCCAGGAAGACAACCTCGACCCGGACTTGCCCGTGAGGAAGAACCTGGAGGTCTACGGGCGGTATTACGGACTTTCGGCCGCAGAGGCGCGGGCGAACATCGACGAGTCCCTGGCGCTCTTCCACCTGGTCGAGAAGGCGGGCGCGAAGGTGGACGACCTCTCGGGCGGCATGAAGCGGCGGCTCGTCATCGCCCGCGCGCTGGTACACGACCCGCGGATCCTGGTGCTGGACGAGCCGACAACAGGGCTCGACCCCCAGGCGCGCCACCTGGTCTGGCAGAAACTGCGGCTGCTCAAGAGCCGCGGCGTGACCCTCATCCTGACGACGCACTATATGGACGAAGCGGCCCACCTCTGCGACCGCCTGGTGATCATGCACCGCGGCAAGATCCTGACGGAGGGCGCCCCGAAGGCGCTCATCAGCGAGCACGCCGGTGACCAGGTGCTCGAGCTGCGGGTGGAGCCGGGGGAGCGCGCGGCCCTGCTGGACGTGCTGTCCGGCGGGCCCGGGGTGGCGATCGAAGAAGTCGAGGACATCGTGTATGTGTTCGGGGCGGGAGAAGCTGGGACGAAGCTCGCGGCAGCGGCGGGTGACGCCAACCGCGTGTTCATGCGCCCCGGGAACCTGGAGGACGTGTTCCTCCGCCTGACCGGCCGAGGGTTGCTTGATTGAGCGCGTTCGCAATCCGGCCAGACCTTTCTCCTGGCGCTTACCGGGTGTGGCAGCGCAACCGCGACGTGCTGCTGCGCCTGTGGAAGTCGGAGTTCCTGGCACAACTGGTCGAGCCGGTGTTCGTCATCCTCGCCCTCGGCATCGGCCTGGGGCAGTTCGTGGAGCTGACGAACGGGCAGGACTACGTGGAGTTTCTGGCGCCGGGGCTGCTGGCGATGTTCCCGATGTTCGCCGCCGTCTTCGAATGCGCCTGGGGCAGCTACGTGAAGCTGGAGATGCAGGGCACCTACCGCGCCGTGGTGGCGACCCCGGTGAGCGTGGACGACGTGATCACCGGGGAGATCCTCTGGGGGACGACGCGGAGCGTGGCCAACGCGGCCTACATCCTGCTGGTGGCCACCGTGCTGAGCCCCTGGCTGTCAATGGTGAACTCTCCCTGGGCGTTGCTCGTCGTGCCCGCGGCGGTACTGCCGGGCGTGCTGTTCAGCGCAATCTCCATCTGCTTCGCCTCTGTTGCGCGGGCGATGAGCCAGTTCAGCTACTTCTTCAACCTGGTCGTGAACCCGATGTTCTGGTTCGGCGGAGCATTCTTCCCGTTCGACCAGTTGCCGGCATGGGCCCAGGTGCTCGGCTGGTTCATCCCGCTCACGCACGCGGTCAACCTCTACCGGGGGCTGCTCGGCGGGCACATGCACGCGTCGATGGTCGTCGACGTCGTCTGGCTGGCGGTGGCTTCGGGCTTCTTCTACTGGCTGGCGCTGGTAGGCATGCGCCGGCGGCTGGTGGAGTAGCGAAGAGGGGCCGGTTGCCCCTCCCGACTGGCCCGGTTGTCCCTACAGGGGACGACCGGCGCGGCGCACACTCCAGCCACACCGAAGCCCGGGCGCGAAGAGTCGGCGGCGGAGCTTTGGCGAGTCCGGTTGCGGACGGGAGGAAACGGCGATGGCGCCGCTGGAGAAGAAGACTTCTCGACAGGCGGAGTATGGTCTCCATGAGTGCACCCACGCTCCGCGATGGGTGGTCGACACGGCCACCGGCCGCGTGGTGCGGGCGGCGTGCCCGGCGTGCGAAGCTGCACGGGAAGGAGAACGTGATGAGCTTGCTGTCGCGACTGCGAGGGTACTTCCGGCGGAGCGCCGAGCTGGCTGACCCGGACCGCAGCGACGTGCGGTTCGTGGCCGCGGAGCCCAACGCGACGAAGCCGCGGCCCGACGCCCGCGCGCCCGAAGAGCCGGCGCCGGAAGGGGCGCATCCGCAGCCTGACGCGAAAGAGCTTGGGAAGGAGCACCGTGGGTACTGAACTGACGGCACGCCGCCGCCCGGTGGGGCAAGAATCGCTCTTCCGCGCATCCAGGGAACTGGAGCGGGTGCTGGAGTCCGCGGCGCAGACAGAGGCATGGTTTGCGGCGGCGCACGCGGCGGTGCGGGGAGGCGTGGTGGCGGTGGAAGCGCGTCTGCACGCGGTCATGGGCGCGAACGGACTCGGTGGCGAGATCACCACGCGTGAACCGCGGCTGCTGCCCGCGCTCGGGAAGCTCGAAGCTGACCTTGCCCGGCTGCTCGTCGACTTCTGGGAGGCGAGCGCGATGCCTGCGGAACGGCGTCCCGCGCTGGCGCCGCACCTGGTGACACTGGCCGCGGAGATGCGCGCCGTCGCCGGAGAAGAGTTCGACCTGGTCGTCGAAACGGCGAATCCTCCCGGCGGCCAGGACTGAGAAGGGGCCACGCTGGCGCGAAGGCACGCTCACGTCCGGGTCAGTAGCCGCCTGGACGCCTCACTCCATGACAAGTACGGCCGCTCCTGAGACCTGGCCCGCCGCGAGCCGGGCGAGAGCAACGTTGGCGTCGCGCAGGGGATGGGCCTCGACTGTGGTGCGGACCGGGATGACGGGGGCCAGCTCGAGGAACTCGCGCGCATCCTGGCGGGTGAAGTTGGCGACGCTGCGGATGCTTCGCTCCCACCAGAGGTAGTCGTACGAGAACTCGGGCACGCGGTCCAGGTGGATGGCGTTGACGGCGACGGTCCCGCCGCGGTCGAGCGCCTTGAGCGCGGCCACTACCACGTCCCCGGAGGGGGCAAAAGTGACAGCGGCATGGAGCGGAGCGGGAGGCGCGTCGTCATAGCCGCCCACCCAGGCAGCGCCGAGTTCGCGGGCGCGCTGCTGCTCGCGTTCAGAGCGCGTGCAGACGAAGACCTCGCAGCCCCAGTAGGTGGCCACCTGGATGGCACAGAGAGCCGACGCACCGAAGCCGTACAGTCCGAGACGTTGGCCGGGCTGGATGCCGGAGACGCGGAGCGAGCGGTAGCCGATGACGCCCCCACAGAGCAGCGGCGCGGCTGCGAGGTCGGCAAAAGCGGGCGAAAGGCGATGGACGAACTCGGCACGGGCGACCAGCCGGGTTGAGAAGCCGCCGTCGCGGTCCCAGCCGGTGAAGGTCGCGGCCACGCAGAGATTCTCGCGGCCGGCGCGACAGTGCGCGCAGTCACCGCAGGTCGAAGCGAGCCAGGCGACGCCGGCGCGGTCTCCCCTGGCCCAGCCGGTGGCGCCTTCTCCCAGCGCCTCGACCACGCCAACGGCCTGGTGGCCAGGCGTGATGGGCAGGCATCGTGGCGGCAGGGCGCCCTCGACCAACTGGAGGTCGGTGCGGCAGACGCCGCACGCCGTGACGCGGATGACCAGTTCACCCGGCCCGGGGATGGGATCCGCGAGGTCGCGGAGGACGAGCGGCCCGGTAGCGGCGGGCGCGGGTCGTTCCAGGCGGGCGGCGAGCATGGTCAGGCGTCCCCGCGGCGGAGGTCGGCGGCGAGCTGTTGAAGGAGGACCAGGCGTTCGCGGTGCCACTTGCTGGCGAGGCCGCTGGAGCTGGGGATGACCCACGGGACCGTCTCCCTAATGCGTTCGGGCTGGAGACCCCAGGAACGGACGTCCAGGTCCCCCGCGCCGAGGCCGAGGGCGTGGAGCGCGAAAAAGCGGTAGATGCCCCGCCCGCTGAAGAGAGCCACGCGCGGCTGGCAGGCAAGGAGGTCAGCGAGGAGCGCGCGCGCCCCGTCGCGAACTTCGGCGCGGGTCAACTCGCTGGCGCGGGCCGTGGGCCGTGGGCAAAGGTCGGTGAAGCCGATGCCCGCTTCCTCGGCGAGGAGCGCGTCGTCCTCGAACGTGACCGCGCGGCTGACGAGGCCGGACTCGTTCAGTTGGCGCCAGAAGACGTTGCCGCCGAAGGCGTAGTAGTGGCCACGGCGGGCCGATTCGAGCCCCGGGTTGAAGCCGATGAAAACGACCCGCAGTCCGCCCCGCAGGTAGTGCGGCAGGGACGGGAGGGGCGCGCATTCCGGCGTGGCGGTCACTCCGGCTTTCCCGGCTGGAGGTGGAAGTGCGCGCGGAAGCCCGGCACCTCGATGTAATCAGGCGCCGCGTCCGACTCCGGCACGCTGTACACGAGCGCGAAGGGGCGCGCCTCTCCGTTGAAGTCCGGGAATGTGGCCGGGGCCTTCGCCTCCGGCGTGAGCGGCTGCACGATGAGCCCGTCTTGCAGATGCAGGCGAAAGCCGCCCACGTCAGGCGACCACTGGTCGCCGGGCTCCACTTTGAGGACGACGCTGACGTGGCGGGTCTGGTCGTCCCGGCCCGCGATGTACTCGTCGACGCTCATGACGGTGATGGCGCGCCCGTCGCGCTCGTATCGCTTCCCGAACTCCACGTCGGCGGTGCCGAAGTAGTGGTCGAAGAGCGGCGGGACGACGAAGAAGGCGACCAGCGCGCCGACGAGGATGCCAAGCACGGCGCCCGTGACGACGCAGCCGCGGCGGAGGTTGGGGCTCTCGGCAGGCTCGTCGCTCTCGGCAACGGGGCGGCGGACGCGGGCGGGCTCGGTCACTGGCCTATGGTAGAGCGGCCCGCCAGTTCAGGAAGCCGGCGGGATGACGGTAGCGTGGCCGTCGACGACGAGCTTGCCGTCCTGGTTGTGGACCGTGGTGTGGAAGCGCGCCCATTTGCGAGGCTCGAGCTTTTCCACGAGCTCGACACGCGCGGTCACGGTGTCGCCGAAGAAGACGGGAGCGCGGAACTGCGCCTCCTGGCTCACGTAGATCGTGCCGGGGCCCGGGAGCTGCATGGCGAGCACGGTGGAGATGAACGACGCGCTGAGCATGCCATGGGCGATGCGCTGCTTGAACATGCCGTTGGCGGCCGCTGCTGCGTCGACGTGCGCGGGGTTGAGGTCGCCGGTAATGCCGGCGAAGAGGTAGACGTCGCTCTCGGAGAGCGTCTTGCTGAAAGAGGCGGAATCGCCGATCTGAAGCTGGTCGTAGGTTGGCATGCCGCCAAGGATGCGCGACCGGAAGTCTGCGGAAAAGTCGTCAGGCGGCCGGGTTGGCGGAGCGTGACGCTCGGGACGCTGCCTTCCTCTCGGCCGCCGGCTGCACCTGGGTGCGTGCGTCGAGGTGGCGGCGGGCGGTGCCTGCGCTCTGTGCCGCGGCCGGCAGGGCGGGGCTGAGCCAGGCGGCGGCGCCTTCTTGCGTTTCGAAAGTGCGGATGCCGTCTTTCATTCCCGAGAAGCGAGCGATGCGCCCGGCGATGCGGCACTGGCCGGGGGTGCCGACGAAGGCGATGCGCATACCTGTACGGAAGCCGGCGGCGAGCGCCGTGGCGATCACGAGCAGGCCACCGGGACCACGGCGGACGGCGGCGAGGTCGCATTCGACCGCGGCAATATTCCCGGCTTCAGCGAGCGTGTACGCCTGGGAAGCGGCGCGCAGGGCCTCGGCCGTGGTCACGCGGCCGGAGAGCTCGACGCGGAGGATGGCAACGCTGTTGTCGACGCGGATCGCGTACATGGACAACTCCAGGGGCGGGAGTTCGCCGGTTATGGCAAGGGCCAGTGTGCGCTCGCATGCGTAGGACTGCACTCGGGTATTCGCCCTAGGGTGTCTCCCGATGGCGCCGTGAGTTTTGCCCTGTGCCCTCGCTCAACCGGCGGCTTCGAAGCGTTCGAAGGGCGACTGGCGGGCGAGCGGTACGAGGGTGGCGCGGCCCGAGAGGTTCCGGTTCAAGCGCGCGATGACCGCGTCAAAGGAGTGGGCAGGCACGCGCGGGACGAAGACGATGCGGCCGGAGACCACGCCCAGGTCGTCGTATCCGCGCGCGAAACGGCGGACGAGCCAGGCAGCGTCGAAGGCCGACACACCGAGTGCGGGGCGCACGTAGGCAGCAGCCGGGAACGGCTCGACGGGCTGCAGGACGGAGAGCAGGCTGTCCTTATCCCGCGGCAAAGGCACCATCAGGGGCTCGACCAGACGTGAGAGGACGGCCGCGATCAGGTGGGGCGTGAACGGCAGCGTCACCCACTCGAAGGCGGCGGCAGCGAGGTGGGCGGCAACGGCTTCGTAGGCGCCATACGGGGCAAGGATGACCGTTTGCACCACCACTCCTGGGCGGAGCCGGGCACGAGTACCGGCGGGCCGGCCAGCCTCAACGAAGCGGACTGAAGGCGCGCCACCCTGCGCCTGCAGGACACCGAGCGAAGCACACGCGTCGATCAGCGCCTCGGTGACGTCGTTGGAGCCGGCGTTCACTTCGAACGTCAGCGACGAGAGGCGGCGATGCACCGTGCGGCCGTACTCGCCGTCGAGCGCGCGGGACGTGCTGCCACGGGCCGAGCGGGCGTCCATCGCCAGGTTCGCTATCCAGCCCTCGCAGGGGATGCACACCAGCCGAGCCCGCCATGGGCCAGGCACCCCAGCGGCAGGCAGACTTTCGACGACCGCGCCCGTCCTGGGAGCCAGCGTAGAACGGCAGACGTTGCACTGGTCGAGAAAGCGCAGGAGTCGGCCTTCGGTGGATGGGGCGGCGAGGACCGAAGCGGCCGGGCTGCCCAGGGCAGAGCCGTCGACGACGGAAGTCAGCCAGGCCAGGCAGGCGGGGCAGAGCGGGTACCGCCAGCGGTTGCGGCTCGTGCGCTCGGGCACGCCCGCAGTCCAGTCAACGGCGCGCGCCTGGAGAAAGGCGAGTGCGGGTACGACGGCGTCGCAAGCAGGGCATTCCGTCATGTCCCGGTGATCATCGGCACCAGTGGAACGGCAGCGCAGTGCCCCGGGGCGTTCGTTAGAGCGAGAGCGTGGCGACGATCGCGAAGTGGTCGCTGGGGTAGAGCGTGGGGTCGCCGGGCGCGGGCTGGTTGGCGGCAAGCTCGGCACAGGCAGCCGTCGCGCCGCCGTGAAGCCAGATGTAATCCAGGCAGTTCGGGTCGCCGTCGGTGTCCATCGCCGGCGCCTGAATGCCAGAGGGCCAGGTGACAGCCGGCTCGGCGCCGTTCGCCTCGACGAAGGCGGAGCGGTAGCCCGCGTCCGTCATGAGCGCGTAAGCGGGCTCGAACGGCGGGGTATTGAAGTCGCCGCAGACGACCGTCGCGCTGGCCTGCGGAGCGGCGGCCATCCAGTCGCAGATGGCGTGGGCCTGGGCTTCGCGCACGGCGCGCTCCTGGGGCTTGTGGTGCAGGTGCGTGTTGGCGAACCAGAGCGTGCGCCCGCCGGGCAGGGCGAGCAGCACGCGGTGGGCGACGCGTCCGTGGCTGAGCCGGAGCTCCTCGTGGACGAGCACTTCGCCGGCTCCCACGAGGATGGCGTTGCCGAAGTCGGGGTAGCGTTCCGCGCGGGCCTGGAAGCTGCGGTAGGCGTGGGCCGGCGCGGCGGCCGCGAGGAGGTCATCCTGCCGTTCTCCGCTGAAGATCACTTCCTGGAGCGCGGCCAACTGCGGGGCCATGGCGGCGAAGGCGGCGACCAGCAGCGGCTTGCGCTCTTCGTAGCGGTCGTTGACGTTCCGAAGGTTGAAGGTGGCTACAGTCAGCTGCACGGCGCGCTCAAACGATGCCCGGGTGGCGGGGCGCAGCGCCGAGACGCTGGAGGACGTCGGCGTAGACGTTGGGGTCCTGGGCGCCGGTGAGGACGAAGCGGTCGTCGAAGATCATCGTGGGCGTGCTGGTGACGCCCTTCTGCCGGGCGATAGCGGTCGTTTCGTCCACGAGCTCCGCGTAGCGGCCGACGATGGTCTCGAAGCGGAACTCTTCGGCGTCGAGACCGGCGGCGATGGCGATCTCCGCGAGGACCGTCAGGTCGCCGATGTTGCGGGCTTCTTCGAAACAGGCGCGGAAGAGCGCACCGTGCACCTGGTCGAAGCACCCGCGGTCGCGCGCAAACTCGGCGAGCTCGAGCGCGCGGTGGGAGTTGGCGAGCCAGCGGTTGGAGGCGAGCGTGATGCCGGCCTCGGCGGCGTACGCCTTCAGATGCTCCCCGGAGCGGGGGTCGCGCCGCGCGATGTACCCAGACAGATCGCGCCCCTCCGGCGGCGTCTCAGGGTGCAACTCGAACGGCCACCACGTGACGGCGACGTCGAACTGGCTCTCGAACTCCACCACCCGACGGGCGGCGATGTAGCACCACGGTCAGATGTAGTCCGAGATGACGGTGACTTTCATGGGGCCGGGCATGCGCGTATTAGGCACCACGCAGGCGGCAGCAGGCAACCGGCGGTGGGCCCGGGTTAGCGTTCGCCTGTCGAAGCCGGGGAGAGACCGGCTGCGCGAAGGGCACGGATGACGCGGGCGCCCGTCTCGGCCGGCGGATCCATTTCGAAGGTCATGATCGCGAGGCCGTCGACGAGCGGGGAGGAGGCCAGGGCCGCGACCGTTTCGTCGAAAGCGGCCCAGGCCGACTCTTCGCCCGCGTCGAGGCGGCCCAGGAGGCGCGGCGGCGGCGGGATCTCGAGCCGCGACGCAAGCTTTGCGGCAGCGTCAACCGAGAGCAATGGCATCGCCATGGCAACCACGCGCGTCCCGGGCGCGGCTTCCTTGATGCGCGCGGCGTGGGGCGCGAGCGTCTCCAGATCGAACACCGGCTGCGTCTGCACGTAGCGTGCCCCCGCGTTGAGCTTGGGCAGCAGGTTGCGGTGGGCGGCTTCAGCGTCGGGCGTGTACTGGTTGAAGGTCGCGCCCACGAGGGCCGTGGGGAGTGCCTGCACGGTCGCGGCAACGGCGTCGCGAATGGTCAGCCCGTCGCGGACTTTCGCGGCCTGGTGGTCGCCGAGGATGCAGAGGACGAGCCCCAGCCCTCCCTCGCGGGCGCGGGCGAGGTCGGCGTCGAGACTGGCGCGGGTGCGGCCCCGGGTGACGAGGTGCCAGGCGGGTTCGAGGCCGGCGCCGCGGAGCTCGAGCGAGGCTTCGAGGCTGGGCTGCCGCCCGGGACGCTGGATGACGTTGACCGCCGCAGCCCAGGGCCCAAGCAGCGACGCCCGGCGGAGGAGCACCGCGGGCATGGGCCGCTGGGGCGGCGTGATCTCGAGCGAGACGGGGAAGTGGCCCGCGAACAGGCAGTCAGCGAAGGACATGTGTCTCAGCGTGACGGGGAAGCGCCGCGAATGTCTAGCCGAAGCCGCCCTTCGCGCCCCGCAGCCGGGGGTCGAGCACGTCGCTCCGTCGTCAGGAGCCGGTCGCGCTTTCGCCAAGGAGGTACTCGCGGGCTTCGGCAACGACATAGAGCGAGCCGGTGATGCACAGCAGGTCGCCTTCGTCGGCGTGAGAGAGGGCGGTGTCGATCGCTTCGGGGACGGTCTCCTCGGCGACGGCCGGGGGCCCGAGGAACCCGATCTCCTGGATCATCTGGTAGGGGTCCATCGAACGGGGGCTCTGGAAGCGGGTGCAGACGATGAGCTCGGCGTGGCGCGCGAGCTGGAAGCCCATGCCGCGCACGTCCTTGTCGTTCATGACGCCGACGACGAAGAAGCAGCGCGCCCACTGGAAGTAATCGCGCATGGCGGCGGCGAGGGCAGCGGCGCTTTCGACGTTGTGCGCCCCGTCGCCCACAACGAGCGGCCGCTGACCCATGACTTCCATGCGGCCGGGAATGCGCGTGTGCGCGATGCCGTCGCGGATGGCGGCGTCGCTGATCTCGTGGCCGCGCGCGCGGATGGCCTCGGCGGCGGCGACTGCGGTCGCGGCGTTGTCGAGCTGGTGGCGCCCCAGCATCGGGGTACGCAGCTCCATCTCGCCCGAGGGGCCGGTGAGCCGGAACGATTGGCCATAGGGGTGTTTCTCGATGGGCTCGGCGTTGTAGGCGGCGCCCACGTCGACGAGCGCGGCCCCGACCTCGGCGCAGCGGGCGCGCACAACGTCGACGACAGCCCGGTCACGCTGGGGTGCGAGGACGCAGGTGGACCCGGGCTTGATGATGCCGGCCTTGTCGCGCGCGATGGCAACCGTGGTGTCGCCGAGGATGGCGGTGTGTTCGAGCGAGATGGCCGTGATGACGACCACGTCGGGCTCGTCAAAGACGTTGGTCGCGTCGAAAGATCCGCCGAGGCCTACTTCCACGACCTGCCACTGGACGCGCGGCAGGCGGGCCCGCGCGAGCCAGAAAAAGAGGGCCGTGAGGATGCCGAACGTACTGACGTTGCCGTGGACACTGCGGCGCTCGTCCTCGATGGCCGGCTTGATCGCTTCGAGGGCGGTGGCGAACTCTCGCGGGTCGACGGACTCGCCGTCGATGGCGATGCGCTCGGTGAAGGCGTGGAGGTGAGGGCTGGTGTAGAGCGCGGCCGAGTGCCCCTCGCGGCGAAGGATGCCTGCGATCATGGCCGCCGTGCTGCCCTTGCCCTTCGAACCCGTGACGTGGACGGTCGGCCGGCCGAGGTGGGGGTCGTTCAGGCGCGAGAGCAGGGAGCGCACAGACTCGAGCGACATGGTCGGGTTGGCCGACCGCTGCACGCCGCGTTCGAGGTCGGTGAAGGAAAGCAGGTACTCGACGGCGGCGGCGTAGTCCACAAGGCGATTGTACGTGAGGGCCGGCCGGCGCTCGAAACGGACGGCGCAGGCTCAGCCGGGCCCGAAGTCGACGATGTGACGGACGGGCTCCAGGCCCTTCATCAGGATGAGCCGGCGCGGGGTGATACAGAAAAGCTGGCCCTGGGCGGTGAATTGGGCGGCCATCGCGTTCTTCCCGCCGAGCTCGCCGAGATAGCCTTCGTAGCCGGGGTCGTCCTTTTCGATTCGCGCGGCAGCGCCTTCGATGACCACCCGATCGAACGTCGTCCAGTCCGTTTTGATGGCCTCGCGGTTGTCGACCAGGAAGGACACTTCTGGTGTGGCGGCCATGTTGCGCGTGTGCTGGGGGCCGGCGCCGCTGCCGAAAAGCACCTTGCCGTCGTCGCGCAGGTGGAAGAGGACGAAGGTGACGTAGGGCGTGCCGTCCTCGGAATGCGTTGTGGCGAGGGTGCCGCCGAGCTGGGCGTCGGCGACGCCATGTGCGTAGGCAAGGATCTCTTCGCGGGAGAGCGGTGCAGCCATGGCGGGACAATAGCACGCCCGGGCGCGGCGCGCCGCAGGACGAGCGACGAGGCGATGCGCTAGAGTGCCGCCATTCAGGTTCGGGGGCGCGGCCATGGATTACGCGGCGAAGTACCAGCGGTTGAAGGTCGAAGTGACGGACGGCGTGGCGCTGGTGACGCTCAACCGGCCCGGGGCGATGAACGCGACCGACGACACGATGCACCGGGAGCTGACCGAGATCTGGCCCGACGTCGACCGCGACCCCGCGGTGCGCGTGGCGGTCGTCACAGGCGCCGGCGAGCAGGCGTTTTCGGCGGGCGGCGACATCGACGACCTTGCCGCCCGGGCGGCTCTTCCGGCCGAGGAACGCTTCGAAGCGATTGTGGCGCTGATGAAGGAAGCGGAGCAGCTCGTCTACACGATGGTGAACTGCGACAAGGTGATCGTCTCGGCGATCAACGGGGTAGCCGTCGGCGCCGGGCTGGCCGTGGCCCTGCTGGCGGACATCTCGATCATGGCAGAAGAGTCGCGGCTGACCGATGGTCACGTGCGCCTGGGCGTGGCGGCGGGAGACCACGCCTGCATCATCTGGCCGCTGCTGTGCGGCATGGCCAAGGCGAAGTACTACCTGCTGACGGGGGATTTCATTGACGGGCGTGAGGCCGAGCGCATCGGGCTGGTGAGCAAGGCGGTCCCGCGTGCCCAGGTGGTGCCCGAGGCGATGCGCATCGCGCGCCAGCTGGCGGACGGGCCGCAACCCGCGCTGCGGTTCACCAAGCGGGCGCTGAATCAGTGGCTGCGGCTGGGCGGGTTGGCGTCGTTCGACTATTCGCTGGCCACGGAGATGCTGGGGTTCTTCGGGGCCGCGCCGGCAGAGGGCGTGGCGGCGCTCAAGGCGCGCTGGGCCGAAAAGCGCTGACGCGACCGCGAGCCGCAAGGGCAGCGGGTCTCCCCTCAGTCCGCGCTGCCCCGGAGCTTAAAGCTCTTCCTGCCAGTTGACTTCGTAGAGGCGGATGGGGTCTTCAAGCCCGCGCAGGACCACGTCTCCGCGGTCAGCGAAGAGGAAGCCTTTGCCGGCGACAAGCTCGCGCACGACGTTCGCCGCGAGGATTTCACCGCCGTTTGCCTTGGCCGCGATACGCGCTGCGGCGATGACGGAAGCGCCGAACAGGTCGCCGTTCTCGGAGATGGGCTCTCCGGCATTAATGCCAATGCGCACGCGGATAGGCTCGCTGGCAAGTTCGTTGCGCACAGAGAAGGAACGCTGGAGAGATATGGAACAGTTGAGCGCGCGCTGGGCGGAAGGGAACGAGGCCATGAAGCCGTCGCCCATGGTCTTGACCTCGGCGCCGCCATGCTCGGCGAGGGCCTCGCGCGTGATGGACTCGTGGTCGCGGAGAAGCTGGCGGCCCTTTTCGTCGCCGAGGCGCTGCATCATAGCGGTGTGCTCTTCGACGTCCGTGAAGACGATCGTGCGCAGGGAGTGGTGGACCTCCTGGGGGCGGACGGCGTCGGCGCTGTCAACGGACGCGCGGCTCAGGCGGAGCGAGTGCTCGAGCTTCCTCGACTCCAACTCCGACTTGCTGAAATTGAGCGTCACCCGGTCATGCGCCGTCTCCAGGATGTCGTCCCGGCTGAGCCAGTAGTCGCGCTGGAGCCGCACGTCGACCTTGAAGAACGAGCCGCTGGAGCTCAGGTCCTTGAGCTTGCCGAGCCGTGCCCCGTCGACGGTGAAGACCGACGTCCCCGGCTTGAGGTCGGCCTGGTTGATCTTTGTTTCTGATACCGCCATAGGTGTCTCGCTTCCATCGGGGGGCTAGGGAAAGTGTAACCGCCGATACAGTGCCTAGTATTGACGATGGGCGGAAGATGTCAACGGACGGTAAGCGAGGTTGTTCACAGAAGGTGAACCTTGCCCGGGACGCGGGCTCCGTCAGAAGCCGTTCGTCCCGTCCGTAAAGCGGATGGCGTCGACGAGCACTCCGCCTGCCGACATCTCCCAGTGCAGGTGTGCGCCGGTGCTGAGGCCCGTGGTGCCGACGTAGCCGACGAGGTCGCCGCCAACCACGGCCTGGCCTTCTGCGACGCCGAAGGCGCTGAGGTGCGCGTACCCGGAAAACAGCCCCCCGCCGTGGTCGACGACGACCATGTTGCCGCGGTCCTGCAGTTGCCGGGCCATGACGACGCGGCCGCTGTTCGTCGCGACGGCGGGTGCGCCTTCCGGCGCGCCGATGTCGGTTCCGCTGTGGTGGCCCGAGACGGCTGCTCCGTTATACGAGCGCTGCTCGCCAAAGCGCGTGGTGATCGGTCCGCTCACGGGGAGTTGCCAACCACCGTCCCAGAGCTTCTGGCCGGAGACGGCCGCGTAGACTTCGGCCAGTTGAGCGAGCTCGGTGGCAGTCACGGCCGGGTCCAGCAGACGGGCGAGGTTCGCGGGGATGGTGACGGAGTCGACCGTCCAGGCCGTCTTGATGACGTTGACCTCGGCGGTGAGCGAGCCGCTGGAGCCCGCTGATGTGGTGAAGTCGGCGCGTAACGGCAGCGGGCCCGTGGGGGCGTCGGCGCCGACGCCCACGAAGGCGTACATGCTCCTCTTCCCCTGCGTGAGTGGATAGGCGCGGTCGATGAACGCCACCCGCCCCCCCTTCACCTGCCCAACCACAGAGACGAGGACGGCGCCCGCCTGGTAGACGTCCGTTGCGGAGAGGATGAGCTCGGGCGGCGGCGCCGGGGTGAGCGTCGGCGTGGGCGTGCCGGGCGGTGCCGGGTTCGTGGCCGTGGGCGTGACGACCTTCACGATGGCTCTGCTGCCGCCAGCGCACCGGACCGTGGCCGGGACAGCGAAGGCGGCAAGTGCGAGAAACGTGCGGCGGCGCATGGGGAGAAGGGTGCGCGAGCGGCTCACAAGGCGCGAACACGAGGACGCGGGGCCCACCGGGGCGCTCGACCCTATTCGAAGAGGAACCAGCGGCGGCGGGGACGGCGAAGCTCATACCGCAGGCCGAAGCGCCGGAAAGCCGCCTGCTGGATGTAGTTGACGGCGTCCTCGGGCGAATCGGTGAGGTAGAGGCGCTCGATGTCGGCGGCGGCGATCGTGCCGCGTGCGAGCAGGTCGTCGCGCATGACGTCGACGATCGGGTCCCAGAAATCATGGCCGACGAGCACGACCGGGAAGTCGCGGATCTTGCCGGTCTGCATGAGGGTGGTGGTTTCGAGGACTTCGTCGAGCGTGCCGAGCCCGCCGGGCATGGCGACGAACCCGAACGAGTACTTCACGAGCATGACCTTGCGGATGAAGAAGTAGCGGAAGGTCACGACCTTGTCGAGGTACGGGTTGGGGAGCTGCTCCTGGGGTAGCATGATGTTGCACCCAACCGACGTGCCGCCCGCCTCGCGGGCGCCGCGGTTGGCCGCTTCCATGATGCCGGGGCCTCCCCCGGTGAGCACGGTGAAGCCCGCGCGCGCGAGCCCGGCGCCGATGGCGCGTGCCGACGCGTAGGCCGGGTCCGACTCGTCGAACCGAGCGCTGCCGAAAACGGTGACGCAAGGGCCGAGGAAGTGGAGTGCGCGGATGGCGCCGGCGTATTCGGAGATGACCCGGAAGAGGTGGCGGAGCTCGAAGCCGCGTCCCTGCGCGCCTTCGAGGAAGCGCTGCTCCTCACGGTGGCGCCGGGGCGATTCTGCGGGGATACCGGGGACGGGATCGGGACGCTGCTGCTGCACGGTCATGGGCGCGGGGCCGGGTGGGGCGAGTTGCGCTCGCGGACGGTCACGGGCAGGGCCTGCGGGAAATGGTCGGGGTGCCCAGATTTGAACTGGGAACCTTCAAGAGGTGAGCCAGACTCAGCGCTACCACGACAACTCTCCCTTTCAGTTACAGGTTCCTAGTGGAGGGCGAGACGAGCGGCGGGCAGCGAGGGTCCCGGCTCCGGGACCGCGACCGCAAGTTTCGCGGCCTTGTCGAGGTCCCAGTGCAGCCGGGCCACGTCGGGGCGCTCCGGGTACAGCGACTCCCAGTCCCGGCGGCTCTTGGGGCGCCTGCCGCGGCGGACAGGCGCGGCCGAGAGATACCAATCGACTGGGTAGTTCTCCAGGGCCTGGGCGATTCGCAGAAGGTCGTGGGCGTCGAGGCCGTTCAGGCCCAGCTCGATGTTCGACAACCAGGAATGGCTGAAGCCCAGTTCGGTCGCGAGATCCCCCTGCGTGAGGTCGACCTCATCCCGCGCCTGGCGGATGCGCCGCCCCGTAAACTTCTGGAGTTCGATGCGCTCCTCGCTGCGAGGTGGTCTAACCGGCATCCGTAAACCTCCACGTTCGGTAGGGAGATTCTACCCCATGAGGCGCGCATTTCACAAGGCGCTGCCGAACCAGATCCAACTTGCCATTCCCCCAAGCGGAGCTGTAGTCTTGTCGAGTCAAACCCCAAGACTGGAGACAATAGTGCTTACCGCTCCTGCCATGACAGTCCGGGCTCCGGCGCGATCTGCCGTGCGGTGCGAGCTGGCGCGTCGAGCGCGTGCTGCCCGCTCCGAACCGCGCGCCTATCTTTCGGGGTACCTAGTGCGCCACAGTTCGATTGTCGGGGTCGCCACTGAGATGGGAGTCAGTCCCCGGACGGTCTACAACTGGCTGGCTCGCTACTCGATCCAGGTGACCCGGATCGCCGAGGCCCAGCAGTGAACGCCGATCTCAAACGGCCCGCCGGAGTGGACGGCGCCACGCCGATGGGGGCCGCAGGCGCCAGGTCACCACCGATGGGCTGCGGTAAGACCTCGGACAGAAGCTTCACCTTTGGGGCGAGAAACCGCAGGAACGTGGCCCCTATATGGTCGTGGCAGTTCTCATGGTCGTCGCGAGGCCCCGACGCGGTAGCTGTGGAGCCATTCAGCGATGACCCCACACAGTTCAAAAGTTGAGGGTTCCGGGTCTTGACGTTTGGGCATGATCGTGTCGGCTGGCAGGCCTTTGCGAATCTGACAGTTGCCATAATGGCAAGTCCTGGTCGGGGTGCCCAGATTTGAACTGGGGGCCTCTTCGTCCCGAACGAAGCGCTCTGCCAGGCTGAGCTACACCCCGAAGACGCCCATCGTACCAGCCCGCGCGGGTTATGCGGAATCGCACGGCCCGGACATGCCGCGGGAAACGCCGTACTATCCCCTCTCGCGGGGCAGGAGGGAGCCGGTGACGACTCGGGTGGTGTTCGCGAGCGACACGTCGGGCCACACGATGGGCTACCACGTGGTGGCCCGCGGGCTGCGTGACGCCGGCTTCGAAGTGATCATGACGGGGCGCCAGCTGCCGGCTGAGGCTGCCCGCACGGCGCTCGACGAAGACGCCGACGTCGTCGCCTACCGGATCATGGACCGCGACCCGCTGAACGCCGTTGAGTCGCTGCTGAAGGCGATGGCGGACGCGGGGATCGGCGGCAAGCCGGTGCTCATCGGGGGCATCATCGGCAAGCGGGACGCGGACGCAATCCGCGCGATGGGCGTCGCAGGGGTCTTCGGGCCGGGCTCGAAGCTCGACGACATCGTTGCCTGCGCCCGGGAGGCGGCCGAAGGCGCGGCCACGGAGACGCCGAAGCCATGAGCCTCCGGCTGCTGCCCCGGGAAGCGTACGGGGCCGTGCGGCCCCTGCTCACGCAGTGGGAGGTGCGCAGCCACCGGCCGCTGGCGCAGGTGCTGTTCGACGGGCTGCAGGATGGGAAGGTGTACGCCGACGACGCCGAGCGGCCCACGACGGCGCTCATCTGCCCGGCGAACGGGTTCTGCTTTGCCTGCGGCGAGCCGCGCACCGACTTCGTGCGGGCGCTGCTCCCCGAACTGCAAACAGACCTTCCCGAGAAGCCGGAGCTGTATGCGACCTCGGCTGCGTGGCGCACGGCACTCGCACCGCTGTTCGCCGGGACAGTCCACCGGCTGGGCTTCGACCACGACGGGCGCCGCGCCGTGCCCCCGGCACCACTGGCGGGCCTGTCCCTCGTGCCCATCGAACCGTGGATGAGAACGCGCTGGAACCCCGCCGGTGACCGGTCGGGGCTCGACCCGTGGATCTTCGACATCTGGGGCGGACCGGCTGGCTTCGCGGCACGGTCCTTCGGGTTGGCGATACTGAGCGAATGGCAGCCGGTCGCCTTCACGGCCGCCTGCGCCATCGGCGGGGGCGAGGCCGAAGTGGAAGTCGGCACGGCGTCGGCCTGGCGCCAGCGCGGGCTGGCAACGGCCGCGTGCCACGCCTTCATGGCCGAGTGCCGCCGGAGAAGCCTGTCGCCGACATGGACCTGCCAGGCGGAGAACACCGCATCCATCGCACTCGCAAAGCGGCTCGGCTACCGGGTGACGGAAGACGTGTGGGGGTTCCCGCTGGAGGCGGGGTGAACCGTCTCGCGCTGTTGAGCGGCGGCGCTATGATGCGGCATCCGTTGCTGGAGATTCCCCATGACAGCAATTGCGGCGAACTGGCGTGAGCGCTACGCGGACCGGCTGATGTCGCCCGCCGAGGCGGTCCAGGCGATCAAGCCGGGTGACCGCGTCTGGACCGGCTGCTGGAATTCGACCCCACCGGGCCTGTGCGAAGCGCTCGCCGGCCGGGCGGGTGAGTTGCGCGGCATCACCATCGTGAACGCGCTCCCGCCCGTGCAATGGGACCGCCCGGAGGTGGTGGAGCACTACCGCGTCGTGACGGCGTACACGAGCCCGCTGGACCGCCCGGCAGCCCGCGCAGGGCGCTTCGACTATGTGCCGGTCGCGCAGTGGCGGAACGGACAGGTGCCGCCCGGGCTGGAAGCGAACGTGGCGCTCATCCCGATTTCGGCTCCGGACGAGCAGGGCTGGTGCTCGTTCGGAGCAGCGGTCTTCTTCGGGCCGACCATGGCCGCGCACGCCGGCCTGCTCATCGGCGAGGTTCATCCTGAGTTCATCCGCACGGGCGGCGGGAACCGCATCCACATCTCGCGCTTCGACCGCCTGGCTGAGTTCGCGGCAACGCCTTCGCCTCTTGTCGTGCCGCCGCGGTCGGAGGAGACGGAGCTTGCGGCGCAGGTCATCTGCACGCTCGTGGCCTCCGAGATCGTGTACGACGGGGCGACGGTGCAGTTCGGCATCGGCGACGTCTCGGCGGCGCTGCCGGTGTTCCTGGGCGAGCGGCGGGACCTCGGGGTGCACACCGAGCTGCTGCCCGGCGGCATCCCGGACCTGATCGAGCAAGGCGTGGTCACCGGCGCAAAGAAGGCGTTTCACCCGGGCAAGGTGGTAGCGAGCGCGGCCGCCCAGCTTTCAGCAGCGGACCTTGCCTACGTCGACGGCAACGACACGTTCGAGTTCTACGACTTCACCTACACGGACGACCTTCGCCACCTGCTCCAGATCGAAAACTTCGTCGCGGTGAACAACGCGATGGCCGTCGACCTCACCGGCAACGTCTCTTCGGAGACGCTCGGGGCGAGCATCTTCAGCGGCACGGGCGGCCAGGCGGCGTTTGCGGTGGGGGCGTCGACCGCGGCCGGCGGCTCGGTCATCGTGCTGCCCTCGTCGTCGCTCGTGGGCGGCACACGGCACACTCGGCTGGTGGCGGGCCATCAACCGGGGACCGTGGTCACCGTGCACCGGGGATTCGTCGACTTCGTCGTGACCGAGCAGGGCATCGCGCGTCTGCGCGGGAAGTCGCTGCGCGAACGCGTGGGAGAGCTGATCAGCGTGTCGCACCCGGACTTCCGCGGGGAGCTGCGCAAGGACGCGGCCCGGCTGTATGGAATCTCCGTCTGACCCACCCGGGGCGGGGTCATAGCACCTGCCGCTGGTAGACTCGCACGGTGCCGGAGATCGAGTTGCCCGACGGGCTGACGCTGCACTACGAGGAGCGTGGAGACGCCGACTCGCCCGCTGTCGTGCTGCTGCACGACCTTGGCGCGGACGGGCGCGCGTGGTGGGCGCTCGCGCGGGCCCTGGGGCGGGACTACCGCGTTATCCTCCCCGACCTGCCGGGCCACGGGCTGACGCGATCCGGCGACGACGGCCCGGGCATTTCGATGACCGCGCTCGCGGGCGCCCTGCGAGCGACGCTCGACGCGCTGGACGTCCAGATGGCGGTGCTCGGAGGCGAGGGCCTCGGCGGGCGGGTCGCCCTGGATTGCGCCCTCGCGGAGCCGCAGCGGGTGGCCGGGGTCATGCTGTTCGGCGCGAGCGTGTTCGGCCCGCCAGGGGAAGACGCGGCCGCCTGCATCGAGGCCGAGGACGTCGCACGGCGGTTCGGCGCGGCCGCCCTCGGCAAGCGGCGGGCCATGGCGATTCGCGACCCATTCCTCGCCGGCGGGCTGCGCGAGGTGTACGCCGGCCGCCAGGGCGAGGCCTACGCCGGCGCGCTCGCGGCGATGCTTGCCGAACCCCCCGCTGAAGACGCGGCCGCGCGGGTGACGCCGCCGCTCCTGCTCTGTGCGGGAGAGCGCGAGCCGGGCTGCGCCGCCTTCGACACGGCCGCACAGAGGGCGAGCCGCGCCCGCGTTGTCGTCTTCAAGGGCGCCCAGACGTCCCCGGTCTCGTCGCGCGCCGGGTTGCTTACGGACGCGGTGGTGGAGTTCCTGCGGGACGTCGAAGACGGGAAGCCCGTCGCTGGCCACCGCATGGTGTGATCGACGCGCCCCGCGTTCAGAACTGAGCACTCAGAACTCAGCACTCAGCACTCACCCGGGTCACCGGAAGCGGTAGGTGACGGTGCCGCCGCCCGTGGGCCACGGGGGCGAGATGCGCAGTTCGGTGGGGGTCGCTTCCTTCGGGATGGTGAAGGCCGCGCGTACGTGCGCTGTGAGCGCGAGGATGTCGGCCGGCGCCAACCGGCCAGCGACGGTGATCAACCCGGTCGCCGTGTGGTCGCCGTCGCTGTCGCGATAGTCGAGCTTCGCGGCCGTGGGGCTCATCTCGCGGCCATCGGAGGTGAAGTTCGCCATGCGCCATTCGAACACGACGACGCGGGCGGTCGCGGGCGTTTCGAGAGCCTTCGCGAGGTCGGTGGCGGGATCAATCGCCCGTTCGAGGGCGACGATAAACGTCGGGTCCGAGCGGAAGCCAGAGTAGAACACCGGGACAGCAGCGTTGCCGCGGATGAGCGCCTGGTAGTCGACGTCGGCCGTGTCGTCGCCGCCGGCGAGGATGGCCACAGTCACCACGAGTCCGGTGCAGCCACCGCCGAGCACGAGCCCGAGGACACCGCAGATCACGGCGCTGGAAGGTGCGCCCGGCCCGGCTTCGGCGCTCAGGGCGAAGGGCGGGAAACGGTCGTTGAAGGAGGCGAAGTAGCCGGCGACGCGGAACTGCCAGCGCATGACGCCGGTGACGAAGCCGAACAGGCCGCGCGGGTAGCGGCCCGTGAAGAGGATCGCGAACCAGGCCAGGAACGTGACGACACCGACGGCAATCTGGAGGAAGAACAGGACGAAGAAATGAGGGATGAGGAGGAAGAACTTCCAGACGAGCACGCGCCAGCGGCTGAGCTGGCCGGACGGTGGCGGGTCGAATTCGAGGGTGACGGGGCTCTGCTCGGGGTCGAACGAAGGGTACCTGTCGGTGAGGAGGTTGCCGTAGGCGCCGAGGCGTGCGGTGAACCCCAGGGCCCCCGAAAGGCCCGCGAAGAGCCAGGCCGGGTACTTGCGCCGCCAGAAGACGGTCGTCCAGCCGGCAGCGAAGGCCGCGTAGAAGAAATACGTGAGCACCCAGACGAACAGATACGCCGGGATGACGAGCACGAGGCGCAGGAGCGTCTTCCAGCGGCTGAGCCGCTCCGGGTAGGCGACATCGAAGAGCACCGGGTAGGACTCTGCGGGCCGCGCCGGGAAGAGCGGCGGCGGCATCGGCGGCGACACCTCCGCTGGTCCCGCAGGGCCCGGCCCGGACCCCCAGGTGGGCGGAGGCGGTGCGCCGGGGGTGGTCACGGGCGGCGCCGTGTCGCTGGGCCGCCCGCCCTTCTTGCAGTCACCGTCAGCTCAGGCTGAAGGGCGGGTATTCGTCCGTCAGGAGCATAGCGTAGGCGCTGACGCGCGTGTACCAGCGCCCAAGCCCCGCCATGAAGTCATGCAGGCCCTGCGGCACGCTCCCACCGAACAGCGCCGCAAACCATGCGACCACGAGAACCACGTACCCCACCACGAAGAGGATGCCGAGGACGATCAGGTGGGGGAGGGCCATGAGAGGGCGGAAGAAGCAGGTGAGGCGGTTCCGTCCTTCGACCTGGCCGCTGCCCACGAGGCGGAGGGGGTAGGCCGAGTCCTCTTCGAGGGAGAAGGGCGGGTACTTGTCCGTCATCAGCCACATGTAGCCGGTCGCGCGCACCTGCCAGCGCAACGCGCCGACGGAAAAGTTGAGCATGCCCTCGGGGTACTTGCCCGTGAACAGGATGGCAAACCAGGCGATGACGGCCACGGCATTCGCGGCGATACCCACGAACATCAGGGCGATCGCGTGCGGGATCATGTAGAAGCAGCGGAGGAGGACGCTCAGGCGGTTCTGAGGAGCAGGGGCGTCGATTTCGAGGCCGATTGGGTAGGCGGGGGCGGCAGCGGACATCGAGATCCAGCCTGGGCCGGGCCCTTCGTGTGCCCCGCGCCCGCGGCGACGCGCATGTAAGCGCGGTTACATCGCCTGTCTTAACTTATACCAGTGATAGAGGAAGCCGTGCAATCGGGGATTTCACGGATACGAGCAATCTGCCCGGCTGCGGTCAGGCGATGGCGGCGAGTGCGCCCGCTATGAGCGACTCCCAGA